>Ga0157375_10000763_pt1 | contig 28198 bp, 19 predicted proteins | sample M35metaG_FD_115311 | JGI IMG/M metagenome (GOLD analysis project Ga0157375, IMG submission 115311) | Miscanthus rhizosphere microbial communities from Kellogg Biological Station, Michigan, USA - M3-5 metaG | ecosystem: Host-associated > Plants > Roots > Rhizosphere > Soil | place: USA: Michigan... | reverse complement strand
ATAAAAGTCACACCCCATTTGTTAAACTGGTCCAGCGCTTTTTCCAATTGCCGGTCGAGGGTCATCGCCAGCGTCCACATGCTTAGTCCAATTCCCTGGGTCTTGGCGTAGGCTGCGATCTCATCCATGTTGATATCGGGATTGATGGCGAAGAGATCCTTGGGATCGCTCCAACCGGCGTCCATCATAATGCGTTCAAATCCGAATTTTTTCGCGAAGTCGATATAATATTTATAGGTGGCCGTGTTGACGCCTGTTTTAAAAGCAACGTTGAAGAGGTTGATGCCGATGGTCCATTCGTCGGTTCCCTTGCCCGGGTGGATCCAGGAAACATCGGTTACGCGTGAAGGTGAGGCTAGCCGATATACCAGGTCGTTGGAAGGCAGTTCCCTGTCTTCTTTAGCCACCACAAAGACCCTCCAGGGGAAATCTCTTTTTCCTTTCGTACGCGCTATGAAATCCGCGCGCCTGGTCACAACGGCCTCAGGGAATTCTGCACCCACCACTCTAAATTCAAGTGGGTATGCTGCAAATTCTGCTTTTAGTTTTCCTTCCCCGCCCCTCAGGAACATACCCGGAAAATCTTCCAGGGCCGATTCTGTGATGATCATCTTGGGCCCGGTTCCGAAACTCGCGAGCAGGGGTGTAAAGCAAAGCGCCGAAGAAGGGATGCTATCGATCGCCTTTTTATTATAATTTTCTTCATAGGCTGTATGATATTGATCTGCGTCTTCGCGGGGTTTGACCTGCGGATAGTAGATGGTTGCAAAAGGTGGTATTTCAAATTCGGCCCTTTCCTTTTTCACCGTGATGGTGTCTTTGAATTGCGTTGACCATCGATAAGCGAATCCATCGTCGTAGACTCTTAGGTTAAGCGAATAGGGGTTGCCAAACTTTATCGTTAAATCGTTGTAGTTGTCGATGATCCTGGATCGTTTTTCCGGAACGGGAGAAGAAACGAATCCGGTGACTTGGTGTTCCTCAGCCTTCTTAAGGTTTGCGCGCTGTGGACTGGTGCCGTCGGCCAATTCCAGGTTAATGGGAGAAGGGCGCAGAAGGGGTTGGTATTCGTATTTCGCTGAAATAGTCAATTCGTCGCCGTCCAATTGGATGAGCACTGCAATTTTACCATTTGGTGATTTGATCTGTCGCTGCTGCTGGGCGAAAGATGCGCAGGAAAAAACAAGGAAAAAAACAAGCAATGGCGATTTGAATTCAAGCATAGATGAAGATAAAATCAAAATCCCGCATTCACTACATGCTGCGGTTTGCCATTCAAGAATTTTTGAATATTCTCAACAGTCGTATTCATGATTCGCTGTCGCGCTTCAAAACTGATCCATGCATTATGCGGCGTAATGATGCAATTCGATAAACCAATCAACGGATGATATTCAGGCGGCGGTTCCTTGCTGAGTACGTCCAGTGCCGCACCCGCGATCCTGTTGCTCTTTAGTGCCTCAGCTAAATCTGCTTCATGGATCAACTGTCCGCGGGACGTGTTGATTAAAAATGCAGTCGGCTTCATCAACGCAATCATACCGGCATTCACAAATCCTTCATTGCCGGCCTTAAGCGGACAATGAAGCGAAACAAAATCACTTTCCCTAAACAGTTCGTCTAATTTTTTCGCCTTCGTGCCCTTCATTCGTTTCCCCGGATCATTAAAAATAACATTCATGCCCAGGGCCATTGCAACGCCTGCGACCTTCTTTCCTATTCTTCCCAGGCCAACGATGCCAATGGTTTTTTGCGCCAGTTCAATGATGGGCGTTTTCGCAAGGCACCAATCCTGCGCCGACTGCCATTCTCCTTTTCTAACCGCCTGCTCGTGGAGCCCAACGTGGTTGGTGAGTTCCAGCATCAGCGCGATGGTATGCTGCGCCACCGAATCCGTACCATAAGCCGGCACATTACAAACCGGAATCCTTCGCTTTGTTGCGGCTTGTACATCCACGATATTAAACCCCGTAGCCGCAACGGTGATCATTTTTAAATGCTTTGCGCTGGCAATGGTTTCTGCGCTGATCGGAGTCTTGTTCGTAATAATGATATCTGCGGCAGCACACCTGTCTGGCACCTCCTCTGAAGATGACCTGTCGTAATACTGAAGTTCACCAAACTTTGAAATGCCAGACCAGCTAAGATCGCCGGGGTTCAGCGCGTAGCCATCGGTGACGACAATTATCATTATGTAAATTTAGTGAATGGAGTGATCAGTGGACGGTGGACGCTTGACAGTTTAAAATACTTATCTTTCTGCAAACTATTCCTGCTTGATGACAGCAACTCACCCTTCCGGAGCCAGGCTGGCTTCCGTTGACATTCTCCGCGCCCTCACGATGTTGCTCATGATTTTCGTGAATGATCTCTGGACGCTCAAGGGAATACCCGATTGGCTGGAACACGTTTCGGCTAAAGCCGACGGTCTGGGTTTTGCCGATACCATCTTCCCGGCTTTTCTATTCATTACCGGCATGTCTGTTCCGCTTGCCATTCAACAAAGGCAAAAAAAGGGTGACAGTACCGGCCAGATCTTCTGGCATATTGGAAAAAGATTTCTTGCATTAATCATCATGGGACTTTGGCTGGTGAACGGTGAATATCTGAATGAAGCTGCTGCCGGCATCAAAAGAATCTCATGGAACGTGCTCTGCTGCACTTCCTTCGTCCTGCTTTGGAACGATTGGCCGAAAACATGGAAGCCGCTCACCCTTTGGATCATGCGGATCATTGCAATGGGCGTGCTCGCCTTCCTGGCATTTATTTGCAAGGCCGGGGAACCCGGGCAAATTCACGGCTTTGAAACTTATTGGTGGGGCATATTGGGACTGATCGGATGGGCATATGGCGCCGCGGCCGTAGTTTACGCGTTGTCAAAAGGGAAGCTCTGGATTTGCGTCGCCGCATTTTTATTTTTCTTACTTCTCTGTGTTGCACATCACGCAAAATGGACTTCCAATGGCAGCATCATTGGAATACTATTCGGGCCTCTACAATCGGGTTCCATGCCGGCTTTCAGCATGGCGGGCGTGGTCACCATGATGGTGTTTCAATATTTCACTTCTAAGAATGAAATCAGCAAAATGACCTGGGCCCTCTTCGCCATGGGAATCGTCATGTTGCTGGTTGGTTTCTGGCTTAGGGGCTTCTGGGGAATCAATAAGATCCGCGCAACACCGGCCTGGGTATTGATCTGCAGTGCAGCCACCATTTTCATGTTCCTGATTGTATACAATATTGCCGACATCTGGGGAAAGGCGAAGTGGTTTGAAATCATTAAACCGGGTGGAAACAATACTTTGTTATGTTACCTGCTGCCATACTTCGCATATGCGTTCGCGGTAGTATCCAGGATCCACCTGCCGGATTTCGCTTTGACGGCCGGCGTCGGATTGGTGAAGTCATTCCTTTTTGCCTTGTTGATTATTGTAATAGCAGGAGCCCTGGGGAGGAGGGGGCTGAGGTTGAAGCTTTAGGGGATACCAGATACCAGATCGTGTGAGTGAGAGGTTTGAGTTCGAGTGCTTTTTAATTTTTCCTTTTTAATTTTGACTTTATAATTCAATTACCATGTCCTTAACTTTCGAATGGCACGGCGTATTTCCCGCACTAACCACGCCCTTTACCTCGAGCGATGAGCTGGACCTTGATATGTTCGCCAAAACTATCAACGCACAGGTGGATGCAGGCGTGCACGGTCTCATCCTGGGTGGCACATTGGGAGAAGCCAGCACACTCACCACCGATGAAAAAGAGAAGTTGGTGAAATTCGCTGTGGCGCACACCAAAAAACAAATTCCGGTCATCTTGAATATCGCCGAAGGCGCTACCAGGGCTGCGATTGAGCAGGCAGCATGGGCTGTGAAATGGGGCGCAGACGGATTAATGCTCCTGCCTCCCATGCGTTATAAGAGTGATGCGCGTGAAACGGTTCAATATTTCAAACAAGTGGCAGAATCCGCGCCGCTACCCATCATGATTTATAACAACCCGGTTGATTACAAGGTAGAAGTGACGGCCGACATGTTTGCAGAACTGGCTCCCTGTTCGAATATCCAGGCAGTAAAAGAAAGCACGCGCGATATTTCCAACGTCACCAAAATGATCAGTCGTCATGGTGAACGATTCAAAATTCTTTGCGGCGTGGATACCATCGCCATGGAAGCGCTGATCATGGGCGCACATGGTTGGGTAGCCGGACTCGTATGCGCATTTCCGCAGGAAACCGTCGATATTTATGAACTGGTGCAAGAAGGCCGCATCGAGGAAGCACTTGAAATTCACCGTTGGTTTATGCCCCTTCTTGAACTCGACCTTCATCCGAAACTCGTTCAGTATATCAAGCTGGCAGCCCAGGAAACAGGTATAGGTTCTGAATACGTACGTGCACCAAGACTCACGCTGACGGGTGAAGAAAGAGAAAAAATACTTGGCATCATCAGGGGAGGAATCAAGAAAAGGCCCGCGCGTCAAATGGCGTAAGACTGATCCTCTCTTCAAAATTTTCAATCAGCTATGTTCGCAGATACTCCATTGCAGGAATTAGATCCCATTTTGAAAAAATCCTGGGCTGCCTTTCATGCCTATCGCAAAATGAGTTTGAAACAAAGGGCCTCATTCATGAAAGCCATCGCAGTTGAATTAGAAAACAGCGGCGATGAACTGATACAAATTACGATGCGCGAAACCAATTTGCCCGAAGCCCGGCTCAAGGGCGAGCGCGCCCGGACTGTATTTCAATTGACGAGTTATGCAGAAGCATGTGAAGAAGGATCCTGGCTGGAGGCAAGAATTGACACCGCCATTCCAGATAAGACACCTCCCAGGCCCGATATCAGAAAGTATCTGATTCCTCTTGGACCCATTGTGGTTTTTGGATCCAGCAATTTTCCCTTTGCCTATTCAACAGCAGGTGGCGACACGGCTTGTGCATTCGCCGCCGGATGCCCGGTCATTGTAAAGGCGCATCCCGCTCACGCCGAAACTTCCCATTTTGTTGCACAATTAATTGATCGCGCCGCAAAACAAACCGGCATGCCCGATGGCATTTTCGCGCACGTCTTTGGCTTTTCAAATGAAGTGGGTAAGGCACTCGTCACGCATCCGTTCACCAAGGCCGTTGGCTTCACCGGCTCATTCGGAGGCGGCAAGGCTTTATTCGACTGGGCCAATCAACGTTCCGAACCCATTCCGGTATTTTCAGAAATGGGAAGTGTGAACCCTGTATTCCTGTTTCCTGAAAAATTGAAACAATCCGCCGCAGAAATTGCGGGCATGTATAGCACATCCATCACGCTTGGCGTGGGACAATTCTGCACCAATCCCGGGCTCATCATTGGCATTGAATCCCCAATGCTGGACGCGTTCACCAATGCATTAGGACAAGAGATAGAAAAGATAGCACCCGGCAAAATGCTGCATTCCGGCATTGCAAAGGCATATGCAGATAAGAGCGACAGAGCCATTCACCAGGAAGGCGTAAGCGTGGTCGCAAAGTCGGCTACAAAACCAGTAGAAAGCCAGGGACTGCCCCTGATCGCTACCGTTAGTGGGGCAGCGTTCATCAAAAATCCATTGCTGCACCAGGAAGTGTTTGGGCCTTATTCCCTGGTAGTGAAGTGCAAAGACAAATCGGAAATGCTGGAACTCTCAAAGAAACTGGAAGGACAGTTAACCGCTTCGCTCATGGCAACTGAACAGGATATTTTGGATCACCCGGATTTGGTGGAGTCTGTTAAAAATATTTGCGGCAGGTTCATCGTGAACGGCGTTCCAACCGGCGTTGAAGTTTGTCTCAGCATGCACCATGGCGGACCCTTCCCTGCCACCACCGACAGTCGTTTTACATCGGTTGGAGCAGACGGCATCAAGCGTTTTGCAAGACCAATCGCTCTTCAAAACTGGCCGAATGCCCTCTTACCCGAAGAACTGAAAAATGAAAACACGTTGCAAATCTGGCGGACCGTTAATAATAAATTGACAAAAGAGAAAATTTCCTCCTGATGAAATATATTTTGTTCCCGTTTTTCATTTTTCTTGTAACCCTCACAACCCAAGCCCAGCCAAAGTCAACTGCGATTTCACCGCTGATCGATAGCATCCTTTCGGAAATCAAGTTTTTTCAAAAGGCCGAATCGAAGTCCGACAGCACTGCTGGGCATACCTTGGGTTCCTTCAAAGAAGAAGACTTTCTGCGTCGCTACAAATTTTATGTCGCTGAAAAACAAAAATTGGATGCGATTCCTCCAAACGACCTTTCATTTGAAGACCAGGTCAACAAGGAATTGTTGAATTATTCTATAGAGGATGAAATTTCCAGCTATCGATTCAAATCTTATCTCAATCCCATTTTATCGGATGAAGGGTTTCACACCGGACTTGCCGGCATGTCAGGCCAGGTCATTACCACAAAAAAAGAGGCAGAGGATTATTTGACAAACCTGCGTGATATACCGCGGTTCGTAGAGGAGAACCTGGCACTTATGCGTCTCGGACTTTCGCTAGGTATCTGCCAGCCTAAGATTATTCTGAACGGTTACCAAAATACGTACACGCAACACATTGTTGACAATCCGGAAAAAAGTGTTTTTTGGAATCCATTCCTCAAAAAGCCGTTTGCCATCAGCGATGCCGACTGGGGGAAAATAAAAACAGACGCCAGAAAAGTGATCGCAGATGATGTGGTAACGAGCTATAAGAAGATCAAGACATTTTTTGACACCGAATACTTACCAAAGACCAGGACCACCCTGGGTGCTTCTCATTTTCCCGACGGACTTGCTTTTTACCAGGATAGAGTTGCGCACTACACGACGACTACATTATCTTATGAAGAGATTTACCAACTGGGGCTAAAAGAAGTGGCGAGAATCCAGCTGGAAATGTTGGAGGTGTTGAAGGAAGTGAAATTCAAGGGTAGCCTTCGGGATTTCATCCAAATGCTTAGAACGAATCCAAAATTTTATGTCACTACCGGCGATCAGTTGCTGAAAGAAGCATCATGGATTGCAAAAAAATCTGAGGCACAACTGCCTGCGCTTTTTGGAAAATTGCCCAGGCAGCCCTTTGGCGTTGCGCCCGTGCCTGCCTACCTCGCTCCCACTTACACCGCGGGAAGATATTCAGGGGCTTCTATTCATAGCAGGCAGGCCGGGTATTATTGGGTGAACACGTATGATTTGAAAAGCCGCCCGCTGTATGCTTTGGAAGCACTCACCCTGCATGAAGCCGTGCCCGGACATCATTTGCAGACTGCGCTTACCCAGGAATTGGACAGTTTGCCCGAATTCAGGAGAAACCTATATGTAAATGCATTCGGCGAAGGCTGGGGATTGTACAGCGAATACCTGGGCAATGAAATGGGATTCTACAAGGATCCCTACAGTCATTTTGGCCGCCTCACCTATGAAATGTGGCGAGCCTGCAGGCTCGTGATTGATGTTGGCCTTCATACCAAGGATTGGACGCGCGACCAGGCCGTCAAATATCTGGCAGAGCACACCGCCTTGTCCATGCGCGAAGTGAATACAGAAATCAACCGATACATTTCATGGCCCGGCCAGGCTCTCGCCTACAAAATGGGTGAATTAAAAATTAAGGAACTGCGCAAACGGGCAGAAGACAAATTGAAAGAGAAATTTGATGTGCGCGAGTTTCATGACCTGATCCTGTCAGAGGGAACCGTCACCCTGACAATCATGGACAAGATGGTCGACAATTTTATCGATCGGAAGTTAAAGGCTGTTGCGAATAACGGGAACTGAATATCCTGGTCGTAATAATTGCCGAAGCGATAAAGTATGCGATCAGGAAATATTTGATGCCCGGAATAAAGTCATTCGCGCCGAACCAATCGCGTTGCACATATATAATGGTGAGACCCAGCACATTTTTCGCGAGTTCCCAAATCCAGGCGTGCTGATTTCGATCCATCAATTCCGTTAAGGCGTAAACGTAAAGGAAGACAAAGCCTCCGTAAATGAACATGCCCGGAGATCCGATCTTAGCGATGAATCCAAACAGATAACTGACGAAGAGCAAAAGCAGGATGATCTGAACCCATGACCAGGCCAGCAATGCCGGGGAAGTTGATGGATCGTACTTCTGAAAATTGTATACGTCGGTAATTTTATACACCGGATATTTTTCATCCACGTCTGCAGGACGCCAACCCGTGGGCATGAACCAGATTCTGAATTTATCCCTGATGCTTTTTGTCCTCCATGCATCTTTGATCAGCAACCAGAGATGCTGAAAATTGATCTTGATCGGGTTCCAGGTGGCCGCGGGCCGCGTGATGCCATATATAGGCGGCGTTTCAGGCAACTCGGCCTGGAAGGTTCCGAACAGTTTATCCCAGAAAATAAATATCTGCGAAAGGTTCTTATCCAGATATTCCGGGTTGATTGCGTGGTGAACGCGATGGTGTGAGGGTGTCACAATAATATGTTCCAGGAATCCCATTTTTTTGATGTGCTGCGTGTGGTACCAGAACTGCGCAAACAGGTGAAGGGGAGCAACAATCGCAACCACCTGGGTGGGCACGCCCAACAATGCAGCGGGCAACAAAAAGATGGTGAATAAATTGACGAATTGTGAAATGCTTTGACGAAGCGCACAGGCCAGATTAAATTCCTCGCTGCTGTGGTGAATGATGTGATTGTTCCAGAAGAAATTTACCTTATGACTGATGCGGTGAACCCAATAACCCATGAGGTCGAGCGCCATGAAGGCGATAACATAAGTCCAGACGGTGGATTTAACATGAGTGATGGCCACGTGTTCAACCAGCCATTGATAGCTGATGATGGAAATACTTAAACCCAGAACGTCTTTTGTGACATTGGTGACACCCGAAGTAAGACTTGAGATCATGTCCATATGACGCACGGTATTTTTCCCTTTTCTTGAACCCCACCATTTTTCAAATAATACCAGCCCAAGAAAAATCGGCATGGCAATTAAAAGTATCTTTCCGTACGTTTCCATGATGAATCGTTGATGATGTAAAGATAAAGATTCAGGATTCAGGATTCAAGATTCAAGACCGGGTTAAATTAGATCCTAGAGGGTCGAGGGCGGAACTATGGCTTTTTCGGAACTAAATGTATTAAATGCCAAATGAATCGGACCATGGTTTCGTATGCTTTTTTTCAATTGCTAAAAGGAATTTGTGAAGCATTCTACCCAACTCCTCTATTTCTAATTTTAGTTCGTTGTAAGTGCCTTCATCCATCAGTGAATTGGTTTCAAACAACATGTCTAAATGATCCGCTGTCTCATCTTTTGACGCAATTGCAAAAATTAAAAACCGTACAAATTCCTGTTTATAACGCCGGCGCTCATAACCTTCGACGATATTTGAACGGACAGACTTTATGGACCGTCGAATTTGCTTTCCTTCTTCAAATTGTTCAAGGGGAGGCAGGCCCAAGGTCATTTTATGTATTTTGGTTGTCAATTCGCGGGCTTTTTGCCAAATCTTCAGATTCCTGTAGCTCATTTGTCCAATTTGAAAATGGTAAAATAGAATTTTCAAAATGAACTCATTTGGCAGTCTTACGCACACAATTCCATATTTTTAGAAAGGAGAAACAGTAAAATTCCCGGATAATTCGGGAGAATTTGCAAACCCAATCTTGAATCCTGAATCCTGAATCTTGAATCTTGTATGAACCACATTTTCGAATGCATTGATGCTCACACCTGTGGTAATCCTGTTCGACTCGTAAAGACCGGGGGCCCGGAGTTGATTGGGAAGAACATGTCGGAAAAACGTCAACACTTCCTTCGCGAATTCGACTGGATCAGGAAGGGCCTCATGTTCGAACCGCGCGGACACGACATGATGAGCGGAAGCATTCTTTACCCGCCACATGATCCTGCAAATGATGTTGCAGTATTATTCATTGAAACGAGCGGATGTTTGCCCATGTGTGGCCATGGCACGATCGGAACAATCACGATAGGCATCCAGGAGGGATTGATCACGCCGAAGACACCTGGAAAAGTAAGGATGGAAGCGCCCGCAGGACTGGTGGAGATTGAATACAAAATGTCGCCGGATCATAAAAAAGTCGAAAGTGTTAAATTGAAAAACGTGCCTTCCTTTCTTTTTGCAGAAAATCTCAGCGTCGAATGCCCGGATTTAGGTAAATTGATGGTTGATGTGAGCTATGGCGGAAATTTTTATGCCATTGTGGATGTGCAGGAAAATTTTCGCGGACTTGAACACCACAGCGCAGATCAATTGATCAGTTGGGCAAGGGTGATCCGGAAACGGATGAACGAACAATATCAATTTGTTCATCCAGAAAATTCAACCATCAAAACCTGCACCCATGTGCTCTGGACAGGAGCTGTGATTGACAGGAACTCAACCGCCCGCAATGCCGTGTTTTACGGCGACAAGGCCATTGACCGTTCGCCCTGCGGAACAGGAACATCAGCGAGGATGGCGCAGTGGTATGCAAAAGGAAGGCTAAAAAAGGGCGATGCATTCATTCACGAAAGCATCATCGGGTCAAAATTCACCGGAACAATTGAGGAAGAAATGGAGTTGGCAGGAAGACCGGCCATCAGGCCAGGAATCGAGGGATGGGCCAGGGTTTATGGCAACAATACCATTTCAATTGATCCGGAAGATGATCCTTACGCCTATGGATTCAGCGTGATTTGAGCTGGCGTAATTGTAGAAATTTCTTACACATCCATTTCAATATGAACAAACGTTTATTCTCAACGGGCATCCTGCTTGCCGGAATTTTATTTCTCATTTCCTGCAACGGTGGTGGTTCCAAAGATGCTTCTCAAAAAGACAGTAGCCAGGTTATGAAATCAAGTTTAACCTCGGCGCCATTTGGTAAAATTGGCGACCAGGAAATTGTACAGTACACGTTGACCAATCCAAGTGGAATGGTAGTGAAGATTCTCAACTATGGTGGAACGGTCACCAATATTTTGGTGGCCGACAGGAATGCCAACACCGGTGATGTGGTGCTGGGCTACGATTCGCTTTCCGGATACCTACAAAAGGGAAATCCCTACCTGGGATGTCTCGTAGGTCGATACGCAAATCGAATCGCAAACGCGAAATTCCAGCTGGATGGGAAAACATACACACTCGCAGCAAACGATCACGGAAATACCTTACATGGCGGATTGAAGGGATTTGATAAAGTGGTTTGGTCGGGAGAGCCCTTGCCCGGAGATAGCAGCTTGAGGTTGACCTATATCAGCCCCGAAGGCGAAGAAGGATATCCCGGTGAGTTGGTGGCAACGGTGATCTATACCCTAACTCCCGACAATACGCTCAAGATTGACTATACTGCAAAGAGTGACAAACCCACGCCGGTGAACCTCACCAATCATAGCTATTTCAATTTATCGGCCGGGAAAGACTCGACGATTGTGCAACACCAACTCATGTTAAATGCAAATCGATTTACGCCGCCAAACGACAAGCTGATTCCCACTGGCGCCCTGCAGGGCGTAAAGGGCACGCTGCTTGATTTTACGACACCAAAAAAAATCGGCAAAGACCTGGATTCTGTGAAGGGTGGATACGACCACAATTATGTTTTGAACAAAACAGGAAGTGAAATGAGCTTAGCGGCCGCGGTTTGGGATTCTGCAAGCGGCAGGTATATGGAGATGTTTACGACTCAGCCCGGCGTTCAATTCTATACCGGGAATTTCCTGGATGGAACATTGACCGGCACCAAAAGCAATAGCAAATACGTGAAACATTCCGGCCTCTGCCTGGAATCGCAGCATTTTCCTGATTCACCAAATCAACCGGCCTTTCCAAACACCATCCTGAAGCCAGGCGAGACTTATCACGAGGTGACAGCATATAAATTTTCGATTAAATTATGAGAATAGTCTTCGTTGCGCTTTTTCTTTTTTATTCGGCCAGCTTTTTCGGACAGGTTACCAGGGCACCCGCTTATCCGCTGGTGACACATGATCCTTATTTCAGTGTTTGGAGCACAACAGACAAGTTGAACGAAAGCAATACCACGCATTGGACGGGCAAACAGCAGTCGTTGCTGGGACTGATTTCCGTTGACGGCAAAGTCTATAATTATATGGGGGTGCCGGAAATGCCAATGGATACTATCCTGGCTACGGGTGAAGAGAATTCCTACTCCTGCATTTATACAGAAAGTAACCCGGGTGCGGATTGGATGAAAACCGATGCTGATGTATCAACCTGGAAGTCGGGAAAGGCGCCGTTCGGAACGGCGGAAAACAAACCTGCCACGCTTTGGACTTCACACGATATCTGGATGAAGAGAAGTTTTGACTTCAACGGCACGATTCAAAGTCAGTTCATCCTTTTTCTCCGTCATGATGATAACATTGAAGTGTACCTCAACGGCGAGAGAATTTATTCCAAACGGGGTTGGTTGAATGGTTACACCTATTATAAGTTGGATGATGTAGCAAAGGCAAAATTGAAAAAAGGACGCAATGTGTTGGCTTTGCATTGCGAGAATACGGCAGGGGGAGGCTGGCTCGATGTAGGCTTGGGCCAGCAGTCGAGGGTTGAGGGAATTTCTCCGGCAATTCAAAAATCTGTTGAGGTCACAGCACTTCAGACAAAGTATGAATTTGAATGCGGCCCGGTCAATTTAAAATTGAATTTTCTTTCGCCACTGATGATGGATAATCTCGATTTGTTTTCGAGTCCGGTGACTTACGTGAGCTTTGAGGTGCAATCAACAGATGGAGTGGGACACCACATTACAGTAAGTTTGGTGGCTTCTTCAAGCCTCGCTGTTAACGCCGAAAAGCAGTTGGTAACGGCGTCTGTACAAAAAACAGCGAGCCTCGGGATTTTGAAGATAGGAACAGTTGAGCAGCCCGTTTTAAAGAAGAAGGGCGATGATCTTAGGATTGATTGGGGTTATTTATATACGGCAGTAAATAAAGGACCGGGAATAAATTCAAGCCAGGATTGTCAGAATCTTAAAACAGTTCTGGAAAATGCATTGAAACCAAACCAGAAGAAAAGCGGTTTTATAAGCAAAGGGACCCAACTGGCTTTAAAAAATAGTTACTCCTACACAGCCGCTCAAACAAACAAAGGCAGCGTTGGCAACTTCTTCATGATCGCTTACGATGATCTCTATTCCATTCAATATTTCGGTAAGAATTACCAAGCCTGGTGGAAAAAAGATTTCGGTACGATGGAAAATCTACTTAAAAAATCGGCCGCAAATTATAAAGCGGTTAAATCGAAAGCAGATCAATTCGATCAAAAACTTTATGGTAATGCGATCGCCGCAGGCGGAGAAGAGTACGCGAAACTCTGCGTGCTTGCATATCGTCAATCACTGGCTGCCCACAAATTGGTGCGCGGACTGAACAATTCAATTTTATTTCCGCAGAAAGAAAATTTCAGCAATGGTTCTATCTGGACCGTCGATGTCACTTATCCTTCGGCGCCCCTGACACTCATTTACAATTCCGATCTGCTGAAAGGAATGGTTGAACCCCTGATCTACTACACGGAGAGTGGAAGATGGACCAAACCTTTCCCGGCACATGACCTTGGCACATATCCGCTGGCGAATGGCCAAACTTACGGAGAAGACATGCCGGTTGAAGAGGCAGGAAACATGATCATCCTAATCGCTGCGATCTGCAAAGCAGAAAACAGATTTGATTTTGCGAAAGCACACTGGAAAACGATCAGCCAATGGGTAGAATTCCTGGTGAAAGACGGTTTTGATCCCGCCAACCAGTTGTGCACAGATGATTTTGCCGGCCACCTCGCGCGGAATGCAAATCTTTCTGTGAAAGCTATCGTTGGCATCGCCGCTTACGCTCAAATGGCGAAGAATTTGGGTTATGCAGACGTTGCCGCCAAATATGAAGGCATCGCAAAAGACTACGCTGTGAAATGGCAATCGATGGCAGACGAGGGCGATCACTTCGCACTCACCTTCGACAAAAAGGGAAATGACTGGAGCCAGAAATACAACCTGGTTTGGGACAAATTACTTGGCCTGAATTTATTTCCATCGAGTGTACCAGAGAAAGAGGTCAAATTTTATCTCACCAAACAAAATGAATTTGGCCTTCCCCTCGACAGCAGGAAGACGTATACTAAATCGGACTGGATCATATGGACGGCAACACTGGCCGGCAATCAAAACGATTTCCAGGCCCTGGTTCATCCCGTCTATCAATATGCTTCGTCTACACCTACCCGTGTGCCACTGAGCGACTGGCACGAAACAACAGATGGATCCCAGGTGGGTTTCCAGGGCAGGAGCGTGGTGGGCGGATATTTCATAAAAATGCTGGAATACAAGTGGCGAAGGTGACAGTTTCGTTGGCCGTTGACCGTTGTCCATTGTTCGTTGACCGTTGACCGTGGTAGAAAAAATGCAAAACTGAAATGAAAAAGTTTCTTCTTTTATTCATCATCTTTTGGTCTGCATCCGTATTTTCACAGCCCATCTGGACGGCTGAAAAAGCCAATGCCTGGTATAAACAACAGGGCTGGCTGGTGGGTTGCAACTACATTCCAAATACGGCCATCAATCAACTGGAATGCTGGCAGGCTGACAGCTTCGATACCACCACAATCAACAAGGAATTGGGCTGGGCCGAGGGAATTGGCTTTAATGTGATCAGGGTCTACCTGCATGACCTGGCCTGGAAAGAAGACGCCGCAGGTTTTAAGAATCGAATGGGTCAATTTCTTACCATCGCCAGCCGGCATCAGATTAAGGTCCTGTTCACCATCTTCGACGACTGCTGGAATGCAGAAGCTTTTTCGGGAAAGCAGCCCGCTCCGAAGCCGGGAATCCACAACTCAGGCTGGGTGCGGAGTCCCTCGAGAAGCGTACACAACGATTCTTCCAAATGGGCCTACCTGGAGAACTATGTCAAAGACATTTTGGCAACATTTAAAGACGATCAACGAATTTTGCTGTGGGACCTTTACAATGAGCCCGGCAACAGCAATTATAATGACAGTTCGCTCGCCTTGCTAAAAAACGTATTTAAGTGGGCATGGTCGGTGCGACCTTCTCAGCCGTTGAGTTCAGCCACCTGGTACGACAACAAGGTTCTGAGTGAATACCAGTTGACCCATTCAGACGTCATCACCTTTCACAACTATAATGATACCACCAGCCTTGTGAAAGAAATAAACGAACTTGAAAAGAGAGGGAAGCCCATCATCTGTACAGAATATATGGCGAGAATTCGAAACAGCCGATTTGAAACACACCTGCCCATCTTTAAGAGATATCATGTGGGTGCCATCAATTGGGGATTCGTATCAGGAAAGACAAATACCATTTACCAGTGGGGCACGCCCATTCCCGACGGATCTGAACCCAAACTTTGGTTTCATGATATTTTTAGAAAAGACGGAACACCTTATGATGTAAAAGAAACTACATTTATCAGGAACATCACTTCATCCAAATAGCTTGTCATGTTAAAGAAAATTTTCACGGCCCTGCTTTCAGTTATAACTGTGAGCACTATGAGCCAGCAGGATTACCCCATTCATTCAGTGCCCTTCACCCAGGTGAAGCTCACCGATAATTTTTGGCTGCCCAGGATCGAAACCAATCGAACGGTGACGATTCCTGCGTCTTTTGAGCGGTGCAGGAATACCGGCCGCGTAAAAAATTTCGAAATGGCGGTTGCCCATTCGGGTAAGTTTTGCACTACCTATCCATTCGATGATACAGATATATATAAAACGATCGAAGGAGCTTCCTTCTCTCTCGCGGTTCACCCCGACAAACAATTGGAAGCCTACCTGGATTCGCTGATTGCGCTCATTGGGAAGGCACAGGAACCAGACGGTTATTTGTACACCGCGCGTACCATCGATCCTGCACATCCGCACCCCTGGTCGGGTGACCAGCGCTGGGTATTAGAACACGTAAACAGCCATGAACTTTACAACGCAGGTCATATGTATGAAGCTGCCTATGCACACTACATGGCAACAGGAAAGCGCAATTTCCTTGACATCGCGCTGAAGAATGCCGATCTGCTGGTGAGCGTATTTGGACCCAATAAAATGCACGTGGCTCCGGGCCACGAAATCGTTGAAATGGGTTTGGTGAAGCTTTATCGCGTAACAGGAAAGAAAGAATACCTGGACCTCGCGAAATTTTTTGTAGACCAGCGCGGTGAAAGAAAATATGATGACAAGAGTACCAATGTTTGGGAAAACGGAAAATACTGGCAGGACGATAAACCCGTGGTTGATCAGGATGAGGCAGTAGGCCATGCCGTTAGAGCCATGTATTTGTATTCAGCAGTGGCCGACATTGCTGCGTTGACAGGAGATCCGAAATACCTGAGCGCCATTGACAAAATCTGGGATAACGTGGTATCCAAGAAGATCTACGTCCAGGGAGGTATCGGTGCAAAAGGAGACGGCGAGCGTTTTGGCGAAAATTATGAATTGCCCAATCTCACTGCCTATAATGAAACCTGCGCTGCGATTGGGGAAGTGTATTGGAATTACAGGATGTTTCTTTTGCATGGAGACTCCAAGTACATGGATGTGTTGGAGAAAGCATTATACAACGGCTTGATTTCCGGAGTGGGCATGGATGGAAAATCATTTTTCTATACGAACGCCATGCAGATGACGAATGGTGGTAATAATCCAAGAGGCGAACCCGAGCGGTCAGGCTGGTTTGAGTGCTCATGCTGCCCAACCAATATCTGCCGGCTTATTCCCTCTGTACCCGGTTACATGTACGCGCAAAAGGACAACAATATTTATGTGAATCTTTTCATCAGTGGATCGGCACAATTCACCGTTGGCAAAAACCAGGTAGAACTGGTGCAACAGAACAATTATCCATGGGACGGTGATTTGCAAATCACGGTGAATCCTAAGAGCAAATCCAACTTTGGCTTGCTGGTGAGAATACCAGGCTGGGCAAGGGGTGAAGCCATTCCATCTGACCTCTATAAATTTCAAAATGCCGGGTCAGGCAAAACAGTAATCAGTGTAAATGGCCAGCCAGTTGAGTATACCCTGCAAAATGGTTATGCAGTCCTGAACAGGCCATGGAAAAAAGGCGACCGGGTGAAGGTTAGCTTCCCGATGGATGTACAAAAAATTGCGGCCAATCCTAAGGTGAAAGAAGATATCGGCAAACTCGCACTACAACGAGGTCCGCTTATCTACTGTGCTGAATGGACCGATAACAATGGCAAAACAGGAAATATTATCCTGCCGGCTGAGGCCAGCTTTACAACTGAATATAAGGCCGATCTGTTGCACGGTGTGATGGTTTTGAAATCGCAGGTAACCGGTGTTAACATCAGCCAGGATGGCCAGGCCATCAGCACGGGCACACAAAATTTCTTAGCCATCCCCTATTATGCCTGGGCCCATCGCGGCAAGGGTGAAATGAATGTCTGGTTTCCGGAAAGGGTAAAGAATGTGGAACTGATTAGCGGCAAGGAGCCTCCAAAGGATAGGAGTTTGCAGGCTTTGAAATAAAGACTGTCAACATATTCAATTTTAAGCATGACCAGGAATTTGCTGGCAACATTGATATTATGGTGTGCCTTTGCTCCCTGCTTCGCTCAATCGTATGTGCCGGAGGCGCAGCAGGCACGCATTAAAATAGCTCCCGTTTCGAAAATCAAGGCTTACAGCTTTAATCTCTCCGACGTTCAGTTATTACCGGGAAGTCCGTTTGCGAATGCGCGAAGCCGGGATTCGGCCTATCTCCTCTTACTCGATCCTAACCGGTTATTGCATCGTTTTTATTCCAATGCGGGACTTCCTACAAAGGGTGACGTTTATGGCGGATGGGAATCTGAGGGTTTGTCGGGACATAGCCTGGGCCACTATCTTTCGGCATGCGCCATGATGTATGCGTCTACTAAAAATTCTGAATTCAAAAAGCGGATAGACTACATCGTTAGTGAATTGGCGAAGTGCCAAACGGCAAGAAAAACCGGCTATGTGGGTGCGATTCCCAATGAAGATTCAATCTTTGGAAAACTGACCCGGGGCGAAATCAAATCGAGTGGTTTTGATTTGAATGGCGGCTGGAGTCCCTGGTATACCGTGCACAAACTAATGGCTGGCCTGCTGGATGCATACCTCTACTGCGGGAACAAGCAGGCCCTCCAGGTGGACCTGGCCATGGCAGCCTGGACAGAGAAAATTCTGCAACCGCTCAAGCACGAGCAAATCCTTAAGATGTTGAATTGCGAATATGGAGGAATGAATGATGTGCTCGTGAACCTATATTCCATCTCCGGAAATCGTCGATGGCTTGACCTCTCTCACAAATTTCATGATGAATTTGTGTTGGGTGCGCTGGCGAAACAGGTTGATCCCCTGCCCGGCCGGCATTCCAATACCAATGTGCCAAAGGCCATTGGTTGTGCACGCAGGTTTGAACTGGCCGGCGACCCCACGGATTCCACCATTGCCTCATTTTTTTGGACGACGATGGTGAATCACCATAGCTATGTGATTGGCGGAAACAGCAACAACGAGTATTGCGGAGAACGTGACAAGCTGAATGACAAGCTCAGCGACAAAACCTGTGAGACCTGCAATACCTATAATATGTTGAAGTTGACGCGTCACTTATTTAGCTGGAACCCTGGAAACGAATACGCCGATTATTATGAGCGCGCTTTGTATAATCACATCCTTTCTTCCCAAAACCCAAATACGGGCATGATGTGTTATTTCGTGCCGCTCCGGATGGGCACGCGCAAGGTATTCAGCGATTCATTCAACACGTTTACGTGCTGCGTTGGAAGTGGAATGGAGAACCATTCAAAATACCAGGAAGCAATCTACTACCAGGGCGCTACCGGTGACCTATACCTGAACTTATTCATCGCTTCAAAATTGAATTGGAAAAGGAAAGGATTGGTCATCACCCAGCAAACCAATTTTCCTTCGGCAAACTCGACGCTTCTTTTATTCAATGCGACAAAGGCGGTTGAAGCCACCATTCGTTTGAGAAATCCATATTGGTCGAAGGACAAGATTTCGGTAGCCGTCAATGGCAAATCGATCAAGCCTGATTTGGGCGCAGATGGATACTATATCATCAGGCGAACCTGGAAAACGGGAGACCGGCTGGAAGTTAAATACGAAATGGATTTGCATACAGAATCCATGCCCGACAATCCCGATCGAATCGCCATTCTTTATGGGCCGCTGGTCATGGCCGGCCGCCTGGGCTCAACCATGCCCGATCCTGTAACCGGAGTGCCTGTGCTACTCACGAGCACCAGGGAAGCTAATGCGTGGATCAGTCCGGTTCAACAGGAAAGTCTGCAGTTCAAAATAAATGAAGTGGGTATGCCTTTCAGTCCTACCCTCGTTCCTTTTTATCAAGTGGTGGATGATTATTACAATGTGTACTGGGATTATTTCACTCCGCAGGATTGGGAAAAACGAAAACAGGATTATGAAGCAGAGAAAAAAAGGGAGGCAGAGATTGAAAGAAAAACGGTGGATCATTTTCGTGTGGGCGAAATGCAGCCGGAACGCGATCATGAATTGAAGGCTTCAGAAAAGTCGTATACGGATATTGAGTTAGGCAGACCTGGCAGAGAAGTAAGGGCAGGCGGCTGGTTCAGCTTTAAAATGAAGCTGGACAGCTCATCAACCAATCAACTCTTGCTCACTTATATTGGCGACGACAAGGACAGGAAGTTTGATATTATAGTTAATGGCAATAAGATTGCCACCGTTGACTGGCAGGGTGGCGAAACCGGAAAATTCTATGACCATATTTACCCAATTCCCCTTAACATTGCGGCAAAATTAACGGAGGTTACGGTCCGGATTGAAGCTAACTATGGCAAGACCGCGGGCAGGATCTTCGGATGCAGAATCATTCGAAACTAAAATCGGTTCCCACCAAAGAAATGAGTCAGAAAGTTACGGTCATTGGAGGCGGAGTCATCGGCTTGTGCAGCGCCTACTACCTGAGAAAACAAGGTTACGACGTTACATTAATTGAACGCGGTGATATCACCCATGGTACTTCATTTGGAAATGCAGGCTATGTTTCTCCCAGTCATTTCATACCACTCGCATCGCCGGGAATTGTCGCGAAAGGATTGAGATGGATGCTTAGTTCTACCAGCCCATTTTACATAAAGCCGCGATTGAATCTGGATTTGATGAGGTGGTGTTTGAGCTTCTGGAAAAGTGCTTCTGAAAAAACAATGAAGGAGCACATTCAACCCCTGAACGAAATTCTTCACCTGAGTCGCGAACTGACGACAGATATCAAGAATGAATTAGGCAATCATTTCCGCATGGAAGAAATTGGTTGCTTTATGCTGTATAAGAATCCGGCAACTGAAAAACATGAGATGGAGCTTGCAAGGGACGCGAAGGCCCTGAATATCGAAACCAGGATTTTCAATGCTGCAGAAGTGCAGGCGATGGAACCCGAAGTGGAAGTAAATGTAAGAGGCGGTGTGTTGTATCCCATCGATGCACATTTGCACCCGGGTGATTTTATGGCCACATTGAGCAAGGCACTCCGGGAAGCCGGTGTGAACATGCAGCTGAATACTACTGTGACGGGATTTGAAAAAAATGCAAGACGGGTGACTGCGGTGAAAACAGACCAGGGAAAACTTGATTCAGATCAGTGGGTGTTGGCAACGGGATCATGGCTCCCCATCACCACTTCCGATCTTGGCATTCATATGTTATTGCAGGCGGGTAAGGGTTATAGCATGACCTTTGAAAATCGCAGGCAAAACCTGCGCTATCCGGCCATCCTGGTTGATCACCGGGTTGCCATGACACCCATGGGGAGAGATCTCAGAATGGGAGGAACCATGGAGATCAGTGGACTGAATTCACCCACCCTCGTTAAGAGAGCACAGGCCATTTTTAACGCTGCCAAATTCTACTATCCAAATCTCGATGTTCAATTTCCTTCTGCAGAGAAGATCTGGCATGGCTTCAGACCCCTGAGCCCGGATGGCCTGCCCTATATTGGTAAGCACAGTAAATACGATAATCTTACGATTGCGGGCGGTCACGCAATGTTGGGCCTTTCACTTGCAGCCGGCACGGGCAAATTGGTGGAAGAAATTGTTGGCGGGAGGAAGACAGCAATAGATATCCAGGCATTTAATGTGGAGCGATTTGGCTGATCTTGCGATTCCAGTTATCGGCGCTTTTTGTCCAAACGTCGACTGGTCGTGGCCGGTAGACGATTAGTTCTAAAAGGCTGAAGAATCCTTCGCATCTTTACTATGTCAATAATCAGTAACAAACTTTAAATCTTTATTCTAAAAATAACCGCTGAATCCAAGCCCTGTTGAAACTGTACACTAAGGAGATCTAAAAAACGAGCTAGATAAAACCGGCAATTGAGGGCCGGTTTTGTCATTTTAGGGATATTCCAGATACCGCCCGCCCGAACGTTCCGTTCGGAACGGGCCGGGCTACCGGATACTGGATTACGTAAATTCCCAATACCTAATACCCTTGCCTTCATCAAGCGATTTCCCTTCCATTCATTAACTTAGCCCCATATAATTATTAAACGATGAAAAAATCTTTGCTTCTGCTGGTTATTCTTATTCTGCCGGCGAGTCGCCTTTTGGCGCAAATCCACCTGGAGAAACGATGGGAAACCGATACCACGTTGAAGACGCCTGAATCCGTATTATTTGATCCCGCCAATAAGGTATTGTATGTATCGAATATAAACGGTGAACCCTGGGCGAAAGATGGAAATGGCTCCATCGGTAAAGTAGGACTCGATGGTAAAATCATCTCTGTAGAATGGGTAAAGGGATTGAGTGCACCGAAGGGTCTGGGTTTGCATGGAAATATGTTGTATGCAGCCGATGTGGATGAAGTGGTAGGAATAGATATTAAGACAGGAACCATTCTGGAACGAACAGCCGTGCCGGGGGCTTCTGGCTTAAATGACATAACGGTTGATGGCACAGGCGCCGTTTATGTATCTGATAGTAAGACTTTGAAAGTTCACAAAATTGTAAACGGTCAGGTAACAACCATTGCAGAGAATTTGAAGGGCCCCAATGGTCTCCTGGCTGTAGGAAATGATCTTTATTTACTGGACAAAGGAGGATTATATAAACTGGTCAACGGAAGGCCCGAACTGATCACAGATGGCATGCAAGAGGATACGGATGGTGTTGAAATGGTTAAGCCTGGTGAGTTTCTTGTTTCCTGCTGGGGCGGAAACATCTGGTATGTGAAGGACTATGGCAGCAAGCAATTGCTACTGGATACAAGAGAAAGGAAAATTAATTCAGCGGATATTGGTTATGATCCCGTGAGTCATATGGTTTATGTTCCAACATTTTTCAGGAATGGTATCGTGGCTTACGAATTGAAATAATTGAATGCCAACCCGTTCAAAAAGCAGCGCAAAGGCGCTGCTTTTTTCTTGCCCAATACATTATAAATCAATATCTTACGGCCGGGTTGACGGAATTGCAATTTCCTCCCATTCCAGTTATCGGACGAAACATGCCGATCATCGACAAAAGATATCCTGCAGTCGAATTATTCTGAAACAGCGTCCGATCCTTCGCATCTTTACAGTGCCAATAATCAGTAAGTCTAGTACGATAGGAAATCCGTATTCTAAAAGAACCCGCTGAATCCAACCCCATCGAAAACGAAACATTGGAATTCACACGAGCCAAAATTATTAAGCCGGCAATGAGGGCCGGCTTTTTAGTTTTTATATGTTAACAGTTCTTAGTACTTAGTACCTAGTACTTAGTACTATTTAACCACTTGCACAAACTCGGTAATCTTCCTATGCAGGTCTTCTGGCCTGAAAGGCTTGCGGATAAAATCGTTGAACCCCTTCGATCTCAAATCTTCATACATATTGTCGTAAACAGCGGCTGTGAACGCGAGCGCGGGAATGGCGGCATTGAGTTTTTTGATTTCAATTACTGCACTGGGCCCATCCATCTCGGGCATTTCCAGGTCAAGCAACACCAGGTCGAATTTGTGTTCTTTGAACAATTCCACCGCCTCTAATCCATTGCAGGCTTCTTTTACATCAATATCCCATTTCTGAAGGAATCGCTTGGCTACAGCCATGTTGACCGGATTGTCTTCAGCAATCAATATGCGAATGCCCCGAAGGCTTTCCAATTTCCTGTTGGTATCCGCATTGATGTATGCCTTGCGTGTATTGCTGGTTTTCACATCGAGCGTGAAATGGAATATACTACCGAGGTTTACTTCACTCTGCAACATTAATTCTCCACCCAGCATCTCCACAAGTTTTTTACTGATGGCCAGGCCAAGCCCCGTGCCTCCATATTTTCGCGTCGTATTTGCATCGGCCTGGGTAAAACTTTCGAAGATCTGCTTCTGTTTGGGTTTTGCAATACCGATTCCAGAGTCCTTAACGGTGAACTGCACCGTAATGGAACTACTGGCAGATCGAAGCATGGAAACCGTCAAACTAATCACGCCCTTATCGGTAAACTTGATCGCGTTCGAAAGCAGGTTACTAAGCACCTGCCTGATCCGTGTTTCGTCAGTGATTACTTCGAGATCCAATTCATCATCGATATGCACGTCAAAGTGAAGCTGCTTCTGCCCGATTTGAGTGGTGAATTGCGTGGCGATTTTTTCCATCGCCCGCTTGAGGTTGAACTGGGAATTATCCAATTCAATTTTGTCTGCCTCTATTTTGCTATAGTCAAGAATGTCATTGATAAGCATCATCATGTGCTCTGACGAATACTTGAGCACGTCCAAATGCAACTTTTGCGTTCTCAGGTGGTCTTCCTGCATCAAAAGGTTCGATGTACCAATAATACCATTGAGAGGCGTTCTCAACTCATGGCTCATATTGGAAAGAAAACGAGACTTCGCGAGATAGGCGTTTTCAGCCTTCTGTTTCGCTTTCAACAATTCGAACTCTGCAAGTTTGATATTGCTGATATCAAGTACACTCAGTTTGTTGTAAAAATTTCCTTTGTATTCAAAGGGTACGATGCTCACGTAACCATAGAAAGTATTGTCTTTCCTTGTAAGCAATTCCAATTCGCCCTGCCACTGCTCCCCTTCTTTGCGAAAAGGTGCAGGAATCTCCTGTGCTTGCTTACCACTCGTGTCCTTGAACAGTGATGCTACGCTCGTGTTGATCATCGAACCTTTTCGAAAGGCTTCAAACAATTCAAGAGCTCGATTATTGCAATCAGTGATCACATTCGACCTGGACTCGACAATAAAAACCGCGTCAAGCGACGTGTTATAAATCGTATCGCCGAAATGCTTTTCATCGAGAATGATGTCTTCATTTTTCTTGTAGATGCGCAGGATCAGGTAAGAAAACAGCATGATCAACAAAAGTGACAATGCCAGGTTCGTGTTGAACAGTTCGATATAGGTGTGTGCCGGTATTGTCACCAATTCACTCACAAAGGGACTGATGATGAAGGTCACCACAAGGGAGAAGCAGGTTACGGCATACACAGAAGCCAGTTCATCATAAAAACGTTTAACCTTAACGAGGAATGTCAGGGCCAGGATATAGGGAAAGAAGTACATGTACTCACCTGCTTTCAGACCCTCTGCATAGTTCAGCAGGATAAGGTAAATATTGATGTTTAGTATACTTAGCCGCTTGGCCGTATCATATTTTTTGTCCTTGTTGAGATAATAACTCGCAAAATGTAGCGTTGCAGATGTGAGGTTAATTGCGACACTCAAAAACAGGTTCCTGGTGATGTAGAGAATGATGCAGAAAAAATTAACTGCAAGTGCGAGCATGATGAAATGATTAAACCGGAAGATTTCGCGGTTATCATCACGGGAAGCCGACTCATCAATACCTGAATTTGAGATCTCGTAGTATAAGTCGGTTAGCTTTTTGTAGAGTTTGGTCTTCATTGTGTAAGGGTGTGGCTGAAATAGGGTTTGGACCTTATTATTCAACGATTTTGACGCCTTTTAATTGTTCTATATAAAGAAAAAAGCTTATGTCAGAACCATTTCTGTTCAGCCCCGCACTGCAGGTGGACTTTCTCAATGATCTCTATGATGGGGATTGGGAATACGCAGAATCTGTATTTGAAAATGTAATCACGGAAATTCCAAAACTGATGGGGCTCGCTGGCCGGGAATTAGAAAATGAAAACACCGAGGGTCTTCGACAGGCCCTTCACAAGACGAAACCCTTGTTTGGCTATGTTGGATTGCCTCAAACACAGGCCATGATCCAGCAAATGGAAAACAATTGCAAAGTGGGACTCATGAACGGAGCAATGAAGGAAGATTTCGCAAATCTGAAAAAGAAAATTAAAGCCGATAGCGAGATCCTGGAAGAAGAATTCAGGCGATTAACCGAATACAACAAAAAATGAGCATGAAAATCAGTTGCATCATCGTAGAAGATCTGCAGGTTGCCGCAGATTTCCTGATGAAATTTTGCGAAAAGAGTGGTGTCCTTGAAGTAAAGGGCCATTTCTCAAATGTGGCCGACGCACTCGTATTCCTCAATGAACAAACCATCGACCTTATATTCCTCGACGTGGAAATGCCCGGTGCTACTGGTTTTGATCTTCTGGATCAACTCGTCTACTCCCCTTCCGTTATACTCACTACCTCAAAGACTGAGTATGCCTACAGTGCATTCCAGTATAACGTGACCGACTACATGAAGAAGCCCTTCACCTACCAGCGCTTTCTAGAAGCAATCCAGAAAGTGAAGAAGGCCGAAGTGAATACGGCTACCATAGAATCCAATGATTATATTTTCATCAAGGCAGACGGGAAACTCATACGCCTGAACAATGACGATGTATTGTTTATGGAAAGCATGGGAGACTATGTAAAATTTGTGACGCCTGCTAAGAAGTATGTCACGCTCAACACCATCAAGGGGCTTGAAGAAAAAGTGAACAAGAGTGCATTTCTGAAAGTTCATCGTTCTTATATCGTGAACATCCATAAGATTGACGATATCCAGGATAACACGCTATACATAAAAGGCAACTATATTCCCATCAGTAAGGCTCACCGTGCAGATGTGATGAAGAAACTCAATATCGTGTAATCCAGTCACCGATTATAAGGTCCGAACATCGGAACTTCCTCCAACTTCATCGAATATTCCCCACAGGCCAGGGTTTTTGCACCATCTTTACTTCAGTTTAAGTGATCAATAGTTCTTTGCCAAGAGAATCCAATTTAAACTAGTAAAAACCCTAAACCCATTCCTTTGAAATTCAGGATCCGTACCTATAAATAACCTAACTGATCCAACCCTTGAAATGAGCCAGCTTAGTTTATGTTAAACACCAACCCCTAAGCAGCGAAAACGCCAAACCGTCCAAAAAGACTTCAGAATCATCACCTCTACAAAATTGTTCGCTGCGAGCCCCGGCAAAAGCCGGGGTTTTTTGTTTTAATTAAAAAGTAAAAAGTAAAAATTCAAAACAACTTCGCACTTTTGAATTTTTACTTTTGACTTTTGACTTTTTAATTTCCAATTATCGGACGATTTGGTTCATTCATCGGAAGTTCAAGCCAGGTGGGCGAATTAATGTAAATGAGTCGTTAATCTTTCGCAACTTTACTATGCAATTGCAAGCAAACGCCGCCCAGAAAGATCTTCTAACCTTCACAAACACCTCCATCATCCTTCAGGAAACCTTTTCCAATCCTATTCAAGGCCGCGTCCAATCCAGAAAGCCTCCAATTTCCGAGTAGAAAGCCTCCAATTTCCAAGCATTAAGCCTCCAATCTCCGCCGACAAACCAAGAGCCACCAACATCTTGTGTAAAGCCTGAAATCCAGTCAGCCAGCTGAAAACACCAATTAAATTCGTACTTAAATGAAGTGACTGTTACACTGACCACAGATTTCAAGAAATTAAAAAGTAAAAAGTCAAAATTCAAAAGGACTTCCCCATTTTGAATTTTGACTTTTGAATTTTTTGCTTTTTGATTAACCCAGCCCCACTTCATAATGCCGCTCAGGGATCTCCACATCCTGGAAACCCTTCTTCAACAGGCGTTGCTGGAATGCCAGTTGCACGTCATATTCTCCATGAACGATGAATAATTTCTTCACCTGCCTGGGATCCTGGCAGGATAGGAATTGTGACAGATCTTCATAATCTCCGTGAGCACTCATGCTTCTGATCGTTCCAATTTCCGCATGTACTTCATGCGCCACGCCGAAAATACCAACTTCAGTTGCGCCGGCAACGAGTCGCCCACCGAGTGAGGTGGGCTCGCAATAACCCGTGAACAGAATTGTATTCCTGCTGTTTTCAATCGTATTGCTAATATGATGCTTCACCCTGCCACCCTCGGCCATACCACTCGCCGATATAATGACACATGGCTCGTTCCTGAAGTTGAGCATTTTTGATTCCTGCACCGTGCGAATAAATTTCAGGCCACTGAATGAGAAGGGATCATTGTCCGTCTTGAGAATATTCTGAATCGTTTTGTTGAAATACTGCGGGTAGCGCTTCACAATTTCGGTGGCATTTACGCTTAATGGACTGTCCACAAAATAGTCTACCGGTGGCAGCCTCTTTTCCAATTCCAACTGGTTTAAAAAGAAGAGTATTTCCTGTGTTCTGCCCACGCTAAAGGCGGCCATAATCAATTTCCCTTTTTTCTGAAGGCAGGCTTTTTCGATCCATTGCAACAGCTGATCGGGCGTCGTGAACACATCTTCGTGAAGGCTGTTGCCATATGTTGATTCAATCAGTATATAATCCGCCTGCGAAAATTGCGCGGGTGATCTCAAAATGGCGTCACGGTACCTGCCTACGTCTCCGCTGAACGTAAGCCGCGAAGTTTTTCCGTCTTCGGTTATGCGCAAGTGTACCGCAGCACTTCCGATGATATGTCCCGCATCTGTATACTGTATTTCCACGTTTTCGTCGACCCGGAACCAATTGTCGTACTCAACTGTTACGAAATTCGTCATTGCATTCCTCGCGTCTTCTTCGGTGTAAAGCGGCTTCAGGTAAGGCATTCCGTCTGCGGCGCGTCGTTTGTTGATGTACTTTACATCGTCTTCCTGGATGCCGGCAGAATCTTCCAGCAGCACAGCCGTAAGTTCCTTCGTGGCGGGTGTGCAATAAATTTTGCCGCTAAATCCGTCCTTCACCAATTTCGGAATGAGACCACTGTGGTCGATATGTGCATGACT
>Ga0157375_10000762_pt1 | contig 28198 bp, 30 predicted proteins | sample M35metaG_FD_115311 | JGI IMG/M metagenome (GOLD analysis project Ga0157375, IMG submission 115311) | Miscanthus rhizosphere microbial communities from Kellogg Biological Station, Michigan, USA - M3-5 metaG | ecosystem: Host-associated > Plants > Roots > Rhizosphere > Soil | place: USA: Michigan... | reverse complement strand
TTTGGAATTCAAATCGCCGAAGGACTGGGTCCCATCCACAAAGCGACGTTCCGGATTGGTCACGTTGGCCACGTATCGGATGAAGAACTCCAGTACTTCATTCGCAGCTTCCGGACCTGCTTAGATTAACTATGAAATCACCACGATTTTCCGCGCTCCCTTCTCGTATCGGAAGACTCGACGAACTTGCGTACAATCTGGGCTGGAGCTGGGATAATCGCGCCTGCGAGCTGTTCCAGCGTCTGGACTCCGAGTTGTGGTCTCTGACCCAGCACAATCCGGTAAAGGTACTTCATGAAACCGATCCTTCCCGGCTCCGTCACGCCGCCGAGGATCCTGAATTTCTCCGCAAGTATGAAGAGACGATCAAGCGCTTCTTTGTGAACCCGCTGCAGACATCCAAATGGTTCCCGCGTGAATTTCCTCAGCTGATGGACGATAAGATTGCCTATTTCTCCGCGGAATTTGGTCTGCACAATTCCCTTCCGATTTACTCCGGCGGCCTCGGCATCCTTGCCGGTGACCACTGCAAGGAATCCAGCGATCTTGGGATTCCGCTCGTCGGAGTCGGGTTCGTGTATCCGCAGGGATACTTCCACCAACGTATCCGTTCCGATGGCTGGCAGGAGGACATCTACGAAGTCCTGGATAGAAAGAATGCACCGATCGAGCCGGCGGGCACCGGATCCGATCGATATCTTGTTGAGATTCGGATTGGCCCCTCAAAAATATTTGTTGAGGTGTGGCGTGTCAACCTTGGATCGATCGTTTTGTATTTGATGGACACCGATGTTGAAGAAAATGTACCGGGAGACCGTGAACTGACGGCGAGGCTCTACGGCGGCGATAAGGAACACCGGGTCCGTCAGGAAATTGTTCTCGGAATTGGCGGCGTCCGTGTGCTCCAGTCGCTTGGGATACAGCCCGGCGTATTTCATGGCAATGAAGGACACACGTCCTTCATGTTGCTCGAACGCGTGCGGGAGATGGTCCGGTCTGGAATCAAGTTTGACGAAGCTGCCGAAAGAATTCGTGCAACCAGCATATTCACTACACATACTCCCGTGGCAGCAGGACACGACGCATTCCCCTTCTCGATGATGGAAAAACATTTTGCCGGTTACTGGAACGATCTGGGTATCACCAAAGAACAGTTCCTGTCCCTTGGCGAACATGAGGAAGCTTTCAATATGACGGTTCTCGCCTTCAATCTGGCAGGCCGTCGCAATGGCGTCAGCAAACTGCATGGTCGGGTGACTCGCCGTATGTGGCAGTCCATCTGGCCGGATACCCCTGAGGACCAGATACCCGTGACATCCATCACAAATGGAGTTCACGCTCCCACATGGATCGCTCCAGAGTTGTCCGCTCTCTTTGAAAAGTGTCTCGGTCCGGATTGGATCGACAGGCATGACGATGCTTCATTCTGGAATCGCGTCATGGATATTCCCGACGAAGAGTTCTGGGCCGTCCATCAACTTCTCAAAAACAAACTGATTTCATTTGCCCGTGAACGGGCCCGAGCGCTGTGGACAGACGATTTCATCGATTCCCGGCAGGTGATTGCCATGGGAACACTACTGGACCCTGACGCATTGACCATCGGTTTCGCACGTCGATTTACGGGATACAAAAGAGCGTCGCTATTGTTTCAGGATCTGGATCGTGTGAAGAAAATTCTCCTGAATCGGTGGAAGCCCGTCCAGATTGTGTTTGCCGGCAAGGCACATCCGGCAGATGAACACGGCAAACATCTGATCCACCAGATATACAGTCTTGCCGCGGATCGGGAGCTCGCGGGCCATGTGGCGTTTATTGAAAACTACGAGATGCACGCCGCTCATTTTCTGACTCAGGGCGTCGATGTGTGGCTGAACAATCCGCGCGCGCCACTGGAGGCCTGTGGCACCAGTGGTCAGAAGGCAGGAATGAATGGGGTACTCAACCTTAGCGTGAAGGATGGCTGGTGGTACGAAGGCTACAACGGCAAAAATGGATGGGCTATCGGCGAAGCACCCGAAGACCTTGAGGTTCATTACGACGATACGGCCGATGCCGAGTCGTTATACCAGCTGCTCGAACAGCAGATCGTTCCACTGTACTACGAGCGCGACCAGAGCGGTCTTTCCCATGGGTGGATACAGATGGCCAGGGAGTCTCTGCGCTCGGTGATTCCCGAATACTCTGCACGCAGGATGCTGAAGGAATATGCGCAGAAGATGTATGTTCCGGCTCTCCTGGATTCGAAAAAGGTGACGTCCCCTACGTGAAACCGGAACTGAATCTAGAGGTTCAGACTCCAGACCGTTCGCCGTTCCGGATCGAGACCGCAGGATTCCAGGGCGCGTTCAATTGCGGAGTTCCCGGGATGGACCTGACAGCTGAACCGGTGAATGCCGCGTTCCCGGCCGCAGATAATCAATTCATTCAACAGCCGTCTTCCGACGCCCGCACTCCGAACGGCCTGTTCCACAAACATCTCGACCAATTCCATGGTTTCTCCGCCGAATTCCGAGCGCCACTCATAAGACGCATAGGCGAAGCCGCACATCCCGGCTTTCCTTCCTTCACTATTGCTCGTATTTTCGCCTAGCGTTTCTGCCACCAGGATGACGCCAAGGTCCGGCGATTTCATAACATGCTCATATACCCGTCGGGCATCGCGCTTCGTGGCACGAGCGTCCCACTTGACGAGAAGCTCTTCGACAAATTCACACATCTTGTCGATATCCTGCATTCCGGCAGGACGTATTTCAACTGCAGCGGAAGGTATTGCTCTCATAATCTTGAAATCCCGGCATATTGTAGTTCGGAAATCGGAATTCCGGAATCGTAAATCCCGGATTATAGTGGTGCCCATGCGAAAGACGGCATTCGTTTTCCTTCTTGTATCGATCCTGGGTTTGATTCTTATCGCGGAGACTTCCCAACTTCCGCGAAACCCCAGCCCGACGCCATCTTCCAACATTTCACGGGCCGATTTCAAACAGCACATCGAAGACTGGTCCGAACCGGAAGGATACTTCGACACCGACAACTTCATCTCAAACGAGACGTCGTACCTGCACGTCATTCCGGAACTTCAGAAACGAACCCAGCCGGGGGGCGTATATATCGGAGTCGGACCGGATCAGAATTTTTCGTATATCGCTCGAATAAAACCATCGCTGGCAATCATAATCGACATTCGACGCCAGAACATGCTGCAGCATCTGTTTCTGAAGGCTCTCTTTGAACTGTCGTCGTCACGTGCGGAATACCTGGCGCGTTTCTTTGGAAGGGAGGTTCCGGCCGTAAACTCCGCTGCGGCACTTCCCGAACTGCTTCGTGCAGTCCGTCGAGCCGGAACCAGCGACAGCCTCTTCCAACGCGATCTTGCAGCGGTGAAACAGAAATTGACCGGCTACGGCTTGCCGCTGACTACCGAGGACATTTCAAAAATCGAGTATGTTTATACGTCCTTCCATCTGGAAGGACTGGATCTGCGCTTTTCGAGCCTGGGGAGAAACAATGCTTCGCAGTATCCGACGTTTGAAAGCCTGTTGCTTCAAACGGATCGAACCGGGAAAATGCAGAACTATCTCGCCGATGAGGAGACATTTCTGTGGATGAAAAGGTTCGAGGCTGAAGACCGGCTCATCCCTGTCGTGGGAGACTTTTCCGGGCCCCATGCATTCAAGGCTGTCGGCGCCTTTCTCGCGAAAAACGGATTGAAGGTATCCACGTTTTATACGTCGAACGTCGAGTACTACCTGTTTGGTCAGTCGTCGTGGACGTCGTATGTCCAGAACGTGCGCGCACTTCCCCTCCTCTCAAATGCCGTGTTTATCCGGGCTTATTTTTCAAGCGCGGGTCCGGTTCACCCCGAGGCCGTTCCGGGACATCGATCGACATCACTGGTGCAGGACGTCGGAACTTTTCTCGCGGACGAGAAAGCTGGCCGAATTCGTCAGTATTGGGACATTGTGAAATAAGGCCAGGAGACTGACCGCGTTCAAAATCCTGGAGCTTTATCGAACTGGAGTATTTCACGTTCCTTCGGGAAGACTTGATGTCGGACTCGTGTAGCCAGTTTTCGAATCCAATCCAGGACGAGAGTAAAAAGGAATCGCAAACCGCGAGTCAGGAATTTTCCAAGCCACAACATGGCCAGCCCGCAGATCACAAATACGCCTGCCAGTATAAGCATGAGTACTCCCTGACCCAATGGCGTCAACTGCCCGAATAATGCGGCCACCGGACCGTCCATCTGGACGACACCATACGTGAGAAGCTTGTCCCATACGGCCGGCTCATAGATACGCGTCAGCCCGAGCACCAACAGCAGCGTGCCGGCCAGAAAAACCACCGCCATCGTTGCGTAGAACGACAGCACAATGCCGGTGAGAGCGACAAGCACTCCCGCAAGTACCGCGACACCGCCGAAGCCAAGGGGAATTCCAAATAACGCGATCAGTACGCCGGCGACAATGTGCAGCGGAAATTTTCGCCGTGTCCCGGAGTTCATCATCGCTTCGGACAACCGATCCGCGACAACCTCGGACGGTTCACCCAGTTTTCCGAGCACTTCAAGTATTCGGGTCACGTCATCGCTTTCAGTGTTTCCCGCGACCTGCAGATACGACTCATAAATGTGCGATCGGATCTCCTGCAGGAATTCGTCGCGCTCACGCGCGGGCACGGGTCGCAGCCGGGTTTTCAGCCGATCCATGTAGCTTTCGACAATCTTTTCCACGGCATCGGAATAGTTGTTCATCGGACTCACCTCTTTCGAATAAGAAGTTTCTTTCCGGACGTATCCGGGCTTTCGCTGGCGGCCCAGTCGTTTTTCACGAGGGAAACAAGAAGATCAAGTTCTTCACTCAACTGGCTGAATAGACGGCGTCCGGCCGGGCTGAGAGCGTAGTACTTGCGCGGCGGCCCCTGGTCCGATTCCACCCATTCAGACCGCACCAGGCCATCGCGGTCCAGCCGCGCCAGAATCGGATAAATCGTGCCTTCCTTCAGTGAAATCGTTCCGTCTTCGGTAAGAACCCGAACCAGCGAATAACCATAATGCCGGTCGCGATACAGCACGGCCATCACCGCCAGCTCGATAATGCCCTTTCGCAGCTGGACGACCCGGTTATCTCTGCCGTCTTCGGTGTACCTCATAATAGCGGGTATACGGTATTACAGAGTACCGGGTTCCATCAATTCCGTTTTTTCCCGGCATAACCTGTTGTCGGTTTCGGATCGCCCCTTTAGACTAGGAGCCACTTTCAGTGCGTACGACATTCGATTCGGACAATGGAGGAGACAAATGGTGTCTGTAGATTCAGGATCTCTACTGAAATCCGTGGCGCTTGCCGCCCTTAGCTTGTCGTGGGGTACGGCATCCATTCTGAATCCGCAGGCTCCGGCGCCAGCGCAGGCTGGCAGAGGCGGCCGAGGTGGCACATCACAGCTCGCCGTGGTCTCTCCGGAAGTGTCTGCGGATCGCCACATTACCTTTCGGATCAATGCACCTCAGGCTCAGGCCGTGCGGATGAATGCAAGCGACATCCCCAACCTGGGACAGTCGGCCACACTCTCAAAGGGTGAAAACGGCGTATGGTCGACAACGGTGGGACCGGTGGAACCCGGTGCTTATCGGTACAATTTCAGCGTGGATGGGGTGGCGACCATTGATCCGCGTAGTTCTGCGGTCAGCGAAGCCAACGCAAACGTCTGGAGCCTGGTCTATGTTCCCGGTGCGGACTTCATGGACGCCAAAGATATTCCTCACGGCATGGTGGCTTCCGTGAACTACTACTCGACCGCGCTTGGAAAGTGGCGCCGCATGCATGTGTACATGCCCCCGGGATATGAAATCAATTCCGAAAAGTACCCGGTGCTTTACCTGCTTCATGGAGCCGGCGATAACGATGATTCGTGGACTTCCGCGGGGCGTGCCAATTTCATTCTCGACAATCTCATAGCGGCAAAGAAAGCCAAACCAATGCTCATTGTCATGACGGCGGGGCACACCTCTGCCACTACGGGCAATGCGGGTGGGTTTCTTTCCGCGACGGACGATTTCGCCAGAGACTTCACGACAGACGTCATGCCCTACATCGAGAAGCACTATCGCGTGGTGACCGACCGCGCGCACACCGCTATCGCAGGACTTTCGATGGGAGGCAGTCAGACGCTCAACATCGCGATTCCCCATTTGAATCGATTCGCCTATATCGGGGTCTTCAGCTCCGGCCTGATTGGAGAGTTCCCTGCCCCGCCGCGAGGCGGGCGCGGTGCTGCGACGGCACCGACGGCGACTGTGCCACCCGCAGCGCCGGCGCCAAATCCCAACAGCTGGGAGAATCGCAACCTGTCAACGCTCGACAACGCTTCTTTGAAGAAGGGATTGAAACTGGTGTGGTTCGCAATTGGCAAGGACGATAACGTCATTGGCACGACTGCCCCGCTGACAGTGGATCTGCTGAAGAAACACGGATTCAATCCCGTATTCGAACACAGCGAAGGGGCGCACACCTGGATCAACTGGAGGAATTACCTGAACACCTTCGCTCCACAACTGTTCCAGTAGCGGACACGAGACCAGGTCTCATATGGCACAAATCAAGATTTACGGAGTCGGGTCCCAGCTGAATCCGATAAAGGCGATGTTATCGGATGTGATTCACTCCTGCGTGGTCGAAGCGCTCCAATATCCGGAAGACAAGCGTGCGCATCGTTTCTTTCCGCTGGACCCGAGCGATTTCTATTTTCCAGCGGGAAGAACAGAACGCTACACCATCATCGAAATCAGCATGTTCGACGGTCGATCCATACAGGCGAAAAAGCATTTGCTTCGGCTGTTGATGGAACGTATTCACGAGCAGCTTGGAATTGCGCTGCAGGATATCGAAGTCACCATCACCGAAACTCCAAAGCACAATTGGGGAATTCGCGGGTTGCCCGGCGATGAAGTGGGGCTGAACTATAAAATCGATGTTTGACATCTGCGGGATTTCCCATGCGCTATTTGTTTATTCTGATCGCCGTCGCAGTTGTGGGCGTCCCCAGTTCCGTTCCCATATCGGCCGAATCGAGCCGTATTGTTTGTCCCACTTCTCGCCGAATCTATACGGTTCCTGTTGCGCCGCCTCCGTTGTTGGCGCACCGTAAACCGCTTTCAGGTCGGTGGCCACACTCCTTCGCTGTTTCGCAAATCTATTGCGCACCAAATGCAGCCTGAGTGCAGTTTTCGTAATGCGTGCGTTGTTCTGTTGTCGCGCGCATACGTGTCCGCTCTTTGGTGTTCGGTTTTTGCTGCGGCTGGCCCTGCACCCCTTGAGCGCCGCTCGGCACTTCCGATAGAGGTCCGTCCCACAGCGGCAGTGGAATCGCCAATGCCGACAATAAATCACCGTTCTGCAAGATACAGCCGTCACGAGTCGCTAATATTCGCGGTATAGCTCGCCGTAGTGGACGATCCAAACTTGAGTTGGTTTGAAATCCGCGATAGTGTAACCCCCAATTCTTCGCGGAGGCAGAGCATGAAACGAATCCTATCCCTGGGCGGTCTTGTCATCGCCTTGCTGGCAGTGCGGGTTGAAGCGCACCACTCCTTTGCTGCAACGTATTTTGAAGACAAGACGATGCAGATCGAAGGGAAGCTCGTGCAATTTCAGTTTCGAAATCCCCACTCGTTCATCCAGGTCGAAGTAAAAGATGCAAAAGGCCAGATCGAACGCTGGTCCATTGAATGGGGCGGAGCGTCTCAACTGGGGAGCCAGGGCATTTCGAGCGAAACGCTCAAGTATGGCGACATCATCGCGGTTAACGGCAACCCGGGACGTGTTGCGGAGGACCATCGGATCCGGATGCTGTGGTTGCGCCGGAAGTCCGACAATTTCGGTTGGGGACAGAAACCCGGAGAGGTCGTCAACTAAATGGGGCTGTTGATGAAAGCACTGAGTGGGCTTCTGCTGACGCTCGTTATTGTCATGCCTGCCTATGCGCAACTCAGCATCATCGGCGAATGGAACGGTCGCTATCACGAAGACAATTCCGATCGCGTTCCGGGCGACGTCCAGGGAGACTTCACTGGCGTCCCCATCAATGAAGCAGCGCGCCGATACGCGGATGCCTATGACGTTCGTCGGGTCAATCTCCTCGAACACCAGTGCGAACCCTACAATCTTCCGCACATCTATCGCGGACCGTTACAGTTTCGAATCTGGGAAGACAAAGATCCCGCCACTCAGGAAATCATTGCGTATAAGGTCTACATCGGTACCTACCAGCAGTACCGGACGATCTGGATGGACGGTCGGCCGCATCCGCCCGACTATGCGCCCCACACATTCATGGGATTTTCAACCGGGCAGTGGAACGGCGATGTCCTGACCGTCAAGACCACGCACATAAAGAAAGAGTTTTATCGCCGCAGCGGGTTGCCCAGCAGTGACCTGACGACCGTTGTCGAACACTACATCCGGCACGGAAATCTGCTATCGCATGTGATGATCATCACGGACCCGGTCTACCTCACGGAATCTTTCGTCAACAGCGAAGAGTTTGTGTTGATGGAACGCGGGAATCAGAACTGGCTTTACAACTGCGAGTACGTGATGGAAGTGCCGATGGACCAGACAAAGGTTCCGCATTATCTGCCGGGAACAAATCCGTTTGAGGCAGACTTCGCAAAGAAATTCGGCCTGCCGCTTGCCGCAGTCTGGGGCGGCGCGGAAACGACGTATCCGGAGTACATGAACAAACTCGCCGCGGGAAACCCGGCGACAACGTTGAAGAATATTCCGCCGGTTGCTCCGCCCACGAATGAAGTCCGGAACGAAATCGAAACAGTCCACGTCCAGGGCAATGTCTACATGCTTGTCGGCGCCGGAGCGAACATCGCGGTGCAGATCGGGAACGAAGGCGTCCTTGTCGTGGACACCGGCGTCGCCACTACGCGCGAGAAAGTCCTAGCGGCGATCCGAAAGCTTTCGACGAAACCTATTCGCTGGATCATCAATACCAGCGCGGATCCCGATCATACCGGCGGGAACGAGACGATCTCACAAGCGGGCGAAACGGTGAATGGCAATCCCGCAGCGATCGTTGCGCACGAAGGGGTTCTTGCTCGAATGACCGAAACCTCGAGGCCGCTCACCGAACGTCCTCTCAACACGTATTTCGAGGATTCGCGTGATTTTGCATTCAACAACGAGGCGGTGTTCCTGTATCACTATCCCAATGGGCATACTGGCGGCGATTCCTTTGTCTATTTCAGGGGTTCGGATGTTCTGGTCAGCGGCGACACGTTTCTAACGACAACCTATCCGGTCATAGACACGCAGTCGGGTGGCGGTGTCGACGGTTTTGTGGCAAGCCTGAACAAGCTGCTCGCGATCGCGGTGCCCAATTACCTGCAGGAAGGTGGCACCTACGTGATCCCAGGTCACGGCCGCATTTCCGACGAAGCCGATCTCGTCGAATATCGCGACATGATTTACATCATTCGCGATCGCATTCAAGACATGGTGAAGAAAGGAATGACGCTGGCCCAGGTGAAGGCCGCGAGACCGACACTCGATTATGACGGCCGCTATGGTGTGGACAGCGGCACTAAGTTTGTGGAAGCCGTTTACAAAATTCTGAGCGAGAAGAAATGAATTCAGTCCTGAGACGTCTCCTTGTCGCAGCCGCCATTTGTTGCGCCGTGACTTCAGTGTTGTTCGCGCAAGCGCGCGGTCGAGGCGCAGCCAATGCAAGAACGGCTGCACCGGTGGATCTCACCGGATATTGGGTTTCCGTGGTGAGCGAAGACTGGCGTCATCGCATCGAAACCCCGAAGCATGGCGATTACGAAAGCCTCCCGCTGAATCAAGCCGGCATACGCGCAGCCGACGCATGGGACCTTGAGAAGGACAACGCGGCAGGCCTTCAGTGCAAAGCATTCGGCGTCGGAGGAATCATGCGCCAACCCACGCGATTGCACATCACGTGGCAGGACGACAATACGCTGAAAATGGATTTCGATGCGGGCACGCAGACTCGCCTGCTGAATTTCGATCCGGGCAAACAGCCGTCCGGTGAAAAGACATGGCAGGGCTCGTCGACGGCGCAATGGGAAGGACCCGGCGTGGGACGTGGCACGGCGGCGGTGCGCGCCCAAATTGGTAACAGTGCCGGACCCATCGCTCCCGGCGGCGGCGGCAGGGGGCAGCGGGGCGGTCCTGCTCTCGCGGAATCCATCAGCCGCGGCGGCTCGCTGAAAGTGGTCACCACAAATTTCAAGGAAGGATACCTCCGGAAGAACGGCGTGCCCTACAGCGATACCGCGTCCATAACGGAATACATCCATCGGTTACCTTCGGATCCGGGCGATTCTGTCTGGCTGCTCGTGATTACGGTCGTTGATGACCCCAGATATTTGTCGCAACCGTTCTACACCAGCACGCAGTTCAAACTCGAAGCTGACGGTTCGAAGTGGGCGCCGACTTCTTGCAAAACGCCTGCTCCTCCAAAAGGATAATAAGCAAAGGCGGGGTGTGTTTTCGATGCAGCGTGAAAGACTACGCATATTCAGCGTCGCATTATTCCTGTTGATCGGAACCTCGTGCAGAATCGCGTCAACTACTGCGGCTGCGGAAGATCCTGGCAAAGGGAACGGCAAGGACGTCATCGCCATCGGGGACTCCTGGATGTCGTATGCCGGCAATACGGGTATTCAGAACAGCTTGCGAAAAATCAGCGGACAGCCCTACAGGGAATATGGCGTTGGCGGTACGCAATTGTTGAACGGTCAAATTCCCGCCCAGTATGCCCAGGCGAAACGCGACAACCCGAATATCCAGACTGTCATCATGACCGGTGGGGGTAACGATCTCCTTCGTTCCAATGCGCGCGTTGATTTGTCCAGCGCCGGTCCATTCGCGAGAGCGCGAATCGACATGCTGGCGGATCGACTGTTCGCGCTATGGAGCGAGATGGGAAGGGATGGAGTCCACGACATTATTTATGTCTTTTACAGCCGCGGCGGCGGTATCGCCGCATCCGTGGACTATGCCACGAAGAAAATTCAACCGCTTTGCCAGGCAATGAAACCGGTCCGCTGTCATTGGATCGATTCCGATGGCACTCTGCATATGACGTTACGCGATGGCACTCATCCTACCGACGATGGCTTCAACGCGCTGGCAAGAACGATCTTCTTAATAATGGAAAAGGAAGGAATCCGCCGCTGACCCGGAGTTCTGGGGTTCCCTCGCCCGAAGGGAGAGGGTGGCCCGCGACAGCGGGGCCGGTGAGGGGTGAAGCGTTGGATTCTTCACCCCTCACCCGACGCCCTCTGGCGATGGGCGGCCCCCCCTCCCTTCTTGAGAGAGATTCGCGAAAAATATGCCTCTGAATCAATCCGCAAGCCGAAATGTGCATGGGAATCCGGATTTGAATCGTTCTTAGCTTTGAGGGCAGATGACAACAGCCGAGGTCGAATCCGTTATTCACGGACACCACATTGCCTTCCACTTCTTCCGCAATGAAGCGATCGCGGAAGAAGTGTCGCAGGAAGTTTTCATGCAGCTTTTCGAAGGCCATCGGAACATCGAGACCGGCTCTCATTGCTTGCCGGGCAGGCCCGGCCCTAAAGCCGCTGCCGAACTTCTGGGAGTCCGCACGAACATCTGAGATGCCTGATGCGAATATCGGATCCGTTTAAAATGTGAGACAGTGAAATGGTTGACGCGGATCCCAGGAAAAGGACATCGTTACGCGCATGAAGACTTCCATGAACCGAATGATCGTTGGAGTTTTGCTGGTGGTTTCGCTGTGCGCAGAGAGTCCGGTGTCTGTGGGCCAATCGCCCAGGACAGGCGCCCCGTTGCCGACACGTCTCAGTGACGCGGAGTTCTGGAAACTTGTATCCGACATTTCCGAACCCGGCGGCTATTTCCGGATCGTCGACAACTTCACGTCGAACGAAAATGAAATCGGGGGAATCGTTACAGAACTTCGGACCAGGGGCGTTCAGGGTGGCGTGTACCTTGGAGTCGGTCCTGAACAAAATCTGTCCTATATCTCCGCAATCCATCCCGCGATGGCGTTCGTTATCGATATACGGCGCCAGGCAGTAATGCAGCACCTGATGTTCAAGTCCATATTTGAATTGTCGAAAGACCGCGCAGACTTTATCTCGCTGCTATTCTCCAGACCGAAGCCGGCGGGATTGGAAGTCAACACTTCGATTCAAGAGATCTGGAATGCATTCCTCAGAGTGCCTGCGGACAGTGCTCTCGCTGTAAATAACCATGCGCTCATCGTCAATCGACTGACGAAGACACACGGATTCAAATTCACCGAGGACGAAGCGTCGCAACTCGATCTCGTTTTGAACGCATTTGTAAGCTACGGCCCCAATATCACGACAAACAGCGGCGGAGGAGGAGGCGGAGGACGCGGCGGCAGAGGAGGCAATGCCCTGAACTTCGCCGATCTGACCGGCTGGTCGATTGACGAAGCGGGCCGGCCTCAGAGCTTTCTCACAACAGATGAAAATTTCCAGACCGTCAAAGCACTCGAGGATAAGAACCTTCTCGTCCCGGTGAGCGGCGATTTCGGCGGATCGAGAGCGCTTCGCGCCATCGGCAACTACGTAAAAGCGCATGATGCAACGGTCAGCGCGTTTTACCTTTCAAATGTAGAGCAGTATCTGTTTCAGGACGGAAAGGACACGGCGTTCTACGACAATGTCGCAACGCTGCCGTTGAACAGTACCAGCGTCTTCATCCGGCCTTACGCTTTGCGACCGCCCACAAATGCCGATGCGTTGTGCCCTATGGCGCGGTTCGTCGCTGCGGCCCGGGCCGGCCGGGTGCGTACGAACAATCAGGCGCTGGCGTGTCAACAATAGTTCGGTAACGCTAACGGAACTCGAATCGATTCCGCAGATATTGAGGAGGCAGCCTTGGCGTTCGATCGCTACTGCGATGCGAGTGCTAATGCTGAGAACTGATGGTTACAACGATCTCTGAAGTGTCATCGGACGGAATCTTTAACGGCTCTTTCATCATGTCGAGTGAACCACGCTTGATCGAAGTGACGGTATACCCCTGCGGGACGTCGTTCGGCACCGGTCGATAACTGCCTTCAGGGAACAATATCTTTATGGGCGCATCACTCAGGAATTGCGCCTGACTTCCCTGCAGGTCACTCTCTTCGAAGAACACGCCGAGCGAGGCGTTCGGCAACGCGCCGTTATGCTCGACGACCATCCGGGCGGTAACTTCGTATCTCAGGGGAACTTTCAATTCGATCCCGGTCACATCCTTTTCGCCAACCTGGATCCTTGTTACAGCAGCAGCTCCGCGGATCACGACACTGTATGAGCCTGGCGGCACTCTTGAGAACTCAAACGTCCCATCGTCGTTGACCGGTGCCTCTGCAACAAATGGAGCGCCACGCGCGAGCATGACGTGGCGAAGTTCAGGGGAGGATTGCTGTCTGGGATCCCGGATCACGTCCGCTGAGCTTTACGCCGGCACCTCGCAGAAGTGCGAAATCGATTCCGGACTGTACGGAACCCCGCGCCACGGTGATAACGCGCGCTGCGCTGGAAGTCGTCGCACCCAGGTAGTAGGTGGGAGAATCGACTAAACCCGCGAGAATGTGATACCGGCCCGGAGAAAGATTCTCCAGTCGATACGCTCCCAAAGCGTCGGTTTGCGTGATTTCCGATAGAACCTCAGTTGCCTCGGCTCGGCCAGCCTCGGGGACGGGAACCGCCGCGACACGCACGCCCGCTAAAGCCGTTCCATCTGCAGAAAGCACGTGTCCTGTAATCACACCGTTTTCACTCTGCGAAAGAGTGACCAGCGTAAAGAACACGAGCGCAAGCAGGGCGGTTCTCATGTTGCCGCACACGCAGGGGCCGTCTCTCGACTTTTTCCATCCGGTATGACGACCATATGCCTCGACCTCAATTCCTGATCGTATGGATCCTCGAAAACGGTTGCAATGATCTAAAAGATAGGCGGCTCTGCATCGACGGGGCTGTGCAACCCGCGGCAAACACGCTTCAAAACAGGAAGAAACGCCGACGTTGAGTGCAACTGCAGGACGTCGAGATGTCTTCTCCTCACGGCGCGGCTTCAACCGCGGGGTGATCCAATCGTAAGAAGCAACTTACTTCCCGAGACTCTCGACGTTTGAGAGCTCCGAGTTTTAGGACCCCCTTGACACCGTGACTCGGGTTGTCTAAGTATTAGGCCCATGAAAAACATCCTTTCTGTTGGAGTGCTCTTCACGTTGGCGTGCGTAAATCTATTCGGCCAGGCCGCTCCCGTTGTCGGAGTCGCCGATCCCACGTCCCTGTTTACCGATAAAGATCCGGTTCTGAATAAGAACAAGCAGGCCGCGATGCACATTGTCATCGACCTGCTCGCCTACGGTCACTGGAACGAAGCCGACAAGTGGCTGACCGAGCGCTACATCCAGCACAACCCGGGATTCGCTTCGGGACGCGACACCGTAATGAAGGCCTTTGGCGCCCGCGGCGCCGGTACTCCGATTCCACCCGATCCTAAGAATTGGAGCACCAAAATCGTCGCCGTAACGACGCAGGGAAACGACATTGTGTGCGTGGCCTCCGTCAGCACGCGTCCGGATCCGAGAAATCCGGGACAGACCTACACGACAACCCATTTCGACATGTGGCGGTTCGTCGATGGCAAAGCTGACGAACATTGGGACGAAGGCCAGATTAACGCCGCTGCGGCTGGCGGACGAGGCCCCGGCGGGCCGGGCGGGCCGGCTGCACCCACGCCTGGCGGCAGACAGTAATCCTTGAATAGGGTATCTCTTCCGCCAATAACGCAGGAGATGGGGAGATCGTTGTCACCTTCTACGAGTTCGATCTCCCCATTTTTATCCGCACACGCCAGCGAGAGCCCAAGCATAGGGGACGCAGCAGGTAGAATCGCGGAGGCTCCTTCTCCTCTTTAACGCAGGCATAAACGCCATCGAACACGTGGAAGTGAAGATGGCAATTCAGCGCAGAACTAAACCGCTGCACAAATGTCTCCGCACTGCGTTTGCATGCGGACCGCTTAATCGCACCGTGGCCCCATTTTCGCAAAACAGATTTAAAAGACTCGGCAGTTCCGCTCCCGGAAGTCGCGGACCAAGGGAATCATTTCCGCATTTCGCCGCACTTCTGGAACAGCGCAGGAATCATTGGACTGGTAGCGGCGACTTGCCGGGAGACTCGGCGCGGCCCCCTCATCCCGACTATCCTTCACCGCTGTATAGGAGGGACCAGACTGGTTACTCGGTTGCGGTGATGATTATTTCACTTTGCTCAAGAGCTCAAAATAACGCGCAAACATCTGGATTCCACCGGAAGCTTGTTCCCAATCGAAGTTTTCATTGGGAGCGTGGTAACCGTGTTCCGGCAAACTGAGACCCAGAAAAACGATGGGAGCCTTCAGGTATTTTTGCATGGTCACGACGGCACCGATGGATCCGCCTTCCCTCACCCATGCGGGTTCCTTTCCAAACGCGGACCGCATCGCTTCCTGCGCCGCTTCGGCAAAAGGTCCGGACTTTGGTCCGAGGAATGGTTCCAGGAACGATTCGGGAAAAACCTGAATATCCGGATTTCGCTTCTTGATGAAGGCTTTCACCAACCGGAAAATCCTTGTCGGATCCTGGTTCGGAACCAGCCGCATGCTGACTTTCGCTTCTGCCTTTGGAGCAATTGCCGTCTTCACACCCGGGCCGGTGTAGCCGCCCACCATGCCGTGCACTTCAAATGTCGGATGTGCCCAGATGCTGCGTACCGCCTCAGCAGCCGATGTGCTACGGATCTTCTTCAGCTCGTGCGCTCGCCGAAATTCTGAAGTTGTGAATCCCGACGCCAGAAAATTCGCCATTTCAGCCCGGCTGGGTTTTAGAACATCCTTGTAGAAGCCTGGAATTTTCACATTACCGGTCCGTGCGTCGTAACATTCCGAAATGATCTGGCAGAGTTCACCAATCGGATTGCGCGCGGCTCCGCCCGTGGTGCCGGAATGAACATCCTTTGTACCGGTTTCCAGCACCATCCGAAACGGCGCCAGACCGCGTAACCCGTAGCCGATGGCTGGCCGGCCTCGTCGGGTCCAAATGGAATCGGATACGACAACGGAATCGGTCTGGAGCTTCGCTGCATTGGCCTTCAGGAAATGCTCGAAGTTGGGACTACCAATTTCCTCTTCCGTTTCCCAGATCAACTGAACGTTGATGGGCGTTTTCCTCTGCATCGCAAGCCGCGTCCCAAACAGCGCGGCAATTGCCGGCCCCTTATCATCGGTTGTTCCGCGGCCGAAGTAGTGTCCGTTTTCCTGGTGAAAGGCGAAAGGTTCTCGCGTCCACTGGGGTTCGTTGGCAGGCTGAACATCCAGATGATTATAGATAGTTACAGTCGGAAGACTGGGATCAGATCCGAAGCGCCCAACGACCACCGGATTGCCCGGAGTCGCGATCGTTTCGGCTGTACCGCCAAACTTACGAATCGTTGCGGCGGCCGCCTCCGCAAGCCGTGCAGTATCGGCACGTCGTTCCGGTTCCGCACTGATACTGGGAATTTCAACCCACGCTTTCAACATCTCTTCATATTCCAACTGTTCAGATTGCATTTCGGGATTGTGCCACATTCCCGTTATCATCCGATCATGTTGTGGCGTGAACGAACTGAGCAGTTCTTCCGAGGACTTCAGGATCGAATCTGCAGCGGCCTTGAAGAACTGGACGGAACGAAGTTTCGAGAAGACATCTGGTCCAGAGAAGGCGGCGGAGGAGGCCGCACACGCGTTATGGAGGAAGGCCGGGTCTTTGAAAAGGCCGGCGTAAATTTCTCTGCGGTTGCCGGAAGCCTTCCCGAAGAATTCGCAGCCAGGATTCCCCGGGGAAACGGCACCGCGTTTTTCGCGACCGGCGTTTCTCTGGTGCTGCACCCGCGGAGCCCGATGGTTCCCACGGTTCACGCGAATTTCCGCTATCTGGAAAAGGGTGATGCGTCGTGGTTTGGCGGCGGCACGGATCTGACGCCCTACTATCCTTATTCCGAAGACGCGGTTCATTTTCATCGGACGCTGAAAGACGTCTGCGACCGGCATGATCCCGACCATTATTCCCGCTTCAAGAAGTGGTGCGACGAGTATTTCTTTCTCAAGCATCGCGGGGAAACGCGGGGAGTGGGCGGTCTGTTCTTCGATTATGTTGAAGGCGACATGGAAAGGAATTTCGCATTCGTTTCCGAGCTTGGGGACGCGTTCCTGCCGGCCTATCTTCCTTTGGCACGCCGCAGAATCGGAGAAACGTATACGGAACGTGAACGTCAATACCAGCTCTATCGCCGGGGACGGTACGTGGAGTTCAATCTGCTTTACGACAGGGGCACCATATTTGGTCTCGAAACTCGCGGAAGAACCGAATCGATTCTGATGAGTCTTCCCCCGCTGGTGCGCTGGGTTTACGATTTCAAAGCGAAGCCCGGTTCCCTGGAAGAGCGAAACATGGAATTCTACAAGCCGAGGGAATGGGTCTGATGTTCTGCCGTTACTGTGGTGCTCACATTCAGGAAGACAGTCTCTTTTGCGCCAAGTGCGGAAAGCGCCTGGGTCAGCGGTCCAGCCCCAGTTTCGAGAAACTTGCTTCAGTCCTTCGACTCCGTACTCCATATCCTTACGCCATCATTCTTTTCTCTCTGGTCGCATCCTATTTTTTGCTTCAGCCGAAGAAGACTTTTGATTACTCCCAGACAAAGTGGAGCATTGAGATGGACCGCAAGCTCGATGTTCCAGATGACAACCTGTTTCGAGACAGTCTGTCGCTTGTCGTCGAAAATACCGGGAAAACGTCCATCAAAGGAATTCCAATCGAACTCCAGGCCCGTATTGATCCCGCAAAGATGGCCGATGTGAAAGCAGCATTTCCCGGCGATCAGGAACTACTGATAAAGGCTGGAAAACCTCAGCCAGTCGATATCGTCCTTAACGATGCAATTCCGGCCGGATCGAAGCGACGATATGTGCTCGACGGCAGTGTGCAGGCGATACCTCCATTCAAAGTCACGTTTCTCGTTCTGAAGGACGACACAAAAACCATTCTCACGAGCTACGTTCTGGAACGATGAAGTGGATTCGCCGCCTGCTGTTTCTTGTCGTCGGCATGTTCCTCGTGTTCTTCTTTGTTCTCCTGCCGGTTGGCGGCTCATTTTTGATAACAAACAGTCATTTTCGATACCCGGAAAAAGGGCCTCGCAATCCTGAAGATGTTGGACTCCACGTGGAAAACGTGGAATTCAAAACTGCGGACGGGCTGACTTTGAGAGGATGGTGGATGGCCGGTCAGCCGGGCTTCCCTGCCATTATCTTCTGTCATGGCTTAAATCGGTCGCGACTCGAATTGATGGAGCGCGCAGGAGAGGCACACCGGCGCGGATTCAGCATTTTGCTGTTTGATCTTCGAAATCACGGGGAGAGTGATCGTGCTCACACAACGCTTGGGATTCTTGAATCCCAGGATGTGGAGGCGGCGAGCCAATTCGTCCGCATGAAGGTGCCGGGCCAGTCTCAATTTCTTTGGGGAGTCTCGATGGGCGCGGCCACAGCGCTGCTGGCCGTTCGAGACTACGGCGGGTTTGCCGGCGTGGTATCGGACAGCGCATTCCCTTCATTTCGCGAAACCATTGAGCACCACGTGAGGCTTCTATTTCGTATTCCGGCGTTCCCAGTGGCTAACATGATTGTCTGGCTTACCGGCGTGCGAATGCACATTGATCCGGATTCCGGAAATGTGGAAACGGCGGTCCGGAAGTTTGGGAATGTGCCGGTGCTTTTTATTGCCGGCGGTGCCGACAGGCGCATGCCACCGGGAGTGGCAAAGCGCCTGTACGATGCCAACCAGAGTCCGCTGAAGAAGTTGATTGTGGTTCCCGGGGCGGGTCACGGGGAAGCGTTTTCCACGAACAGGGAGCAGTACCTTGAAGCCGTGTTTTCGTTCCTGGAATCGATTCGGGGACAGGCGCGACAGTCAGCGAGGTAATTTGAATCGGAAACAACTCGTGCGGGGATGGTTCCAAAGCGGCATCCTTCCCGGGTTGCGGCTTGGGAACCACCCCGGCCCTTCGGGCCAGCCCTCCTGACTCAGGAGGGGCGCGACTTACATCTTGTACTTGCCGAGGTCTTCGTCGTTGAGGTTTTCCAGGAATCGTTTCAACTCCTCGTTGTTGATTCCCTCTTTTGCGGAGTTCTGGCTCTTTGAAGAGCTCAGCACGACATCGTCGACATAAATCGGACAGTCAATACGTAGCGCGAGTGCCAGAGCGTCGCTTGGCCTGGCGTCGATGGATATCAACTGTCCCTCCTGGCCTTCGCGTTCAATCCAGATAACGGCATAGAACGTGTCATCTTTAATATTGGTAACGACAATCTTTCGAACGTGCGCCTGCAGTCCAAGAAGGACGCTCTTGATCAAATCGTGGGTCATCGGCCTGGGCGTGACAACTTTCTCGATTTCGAGTTGAATCGCGTTGGCTTCGTAGACTCCAACCCAGATCGGAAGTATGTTGCTGCCTGCCGCTTCTTTGAGGATCACAATGGGCATGTTGGTGATGGGATCCATCATCAGTCCTCGGATTTTCATTTCAACTTCCACTGCAACCTCCTTGGTTTGCTACAAGCAATGTATATACCGGCGGCATCAATCCGCAACTATTACTTGCTGGATCTTCCTGCCTTTACAGACTGCGCCAAAAGTTCCTTGATGTGTTCCCGCGCCGCATCCGTTACCCGCGTTCCACTCATCATTCGCGCCAGCTCTTCGATTCGTGCCGACCCTGCCAGTGGCTCCACGTGTGTGACGGTACGGCCATCGAGCACAAGTTTCTCGATGCTGTATTGATGAGCTGCGAATGCGGCGATCTGTGCCAGATGTGTGACGCAAAGCACCTGATACCTCGACGCAAGTTCCTGAAGCTTTTTACCGACGGTTTCGGCGGCCTTTCCTCCGATACCGGCATCGACTTCATCGAACACCAGAGTCTTTTGCGTTCTTTCAACGGTCATGACAGTCCGCAGAGCCAGCATGATGCGCGACAATTCGCCTCCGGATGCGATTTTTTCCAGTGAGCGGGGATCTTCGCCCGGATTGGCGGAGATTCGAAATTCTGACCGATCAATGCCGCGTGAGCGCCCCGGCATGATGTCGGACCAGTGCACTTCGAAACGGGTGTTGGGCATGGCCAGCGATTTCAGTTCTCGAACCACACGATCTTCGAGGGCCTTCGATGCCGAGCGCCTTTTGCGGCTGAGCGCTTCGGCTGCTCTGCCATACTCAGCGGCGAGCCCCAAAATTTTCTCCTCCAGTTCCTCCTTTCGGGATTCGGTGAGACCAATGCTGTCCATTTCGGCCTGTACTCTGTTCAAGTGTTCCAACAAGTCCGGACCGTATTTCCGCTGCAATCGTTCGAGTTCGGCAAGCCGCGACTGGAGTCGTTCGAGCTCGCGGGGATCGGCTTCAATTCGAGAGGAATAATCGCGGAGCGCATTTGCGATTTCCTGGATCTGGATGCGTGCGGCCTCGGCCTGTTCAATGATGGGTTCGAGCCGTTTGTCGAAATGGACGGAATCTCGAAGCGCGCGCTGGGTTTGACCGAGCAGCGAACTGACGGAGGAGTCGGAGTCGTAGAGCAGGTCGTATCCGAGGGCTGCCGCATCATGAAGTTTTCCGGCATGAGCAAGAATGTCGAGTTTTGCGCGAGCCTCATCGGCTTCGCCGGCCCTGGGGCTGGCCTTCTGGATTTCATCGCTCTGGAAGCCAAGAAAGTCGAGTCTTTCCACGCTGCGGGCGTGTTCGAGGAGCAGTTGTCTCAAGTCAGTTTGGGCCGATTGGAGCTGTGCGTCGAGGTCACGGACTTTGGCGGCCAAATCTGTGGCATTGGCAAACGCGTCGATGAGAGTGAGCTGGCTTCCAGGGTCCAGCAGGGTTTGCTGCTCGTGCTGGCCATGGATGTCCAGCAGAGCGGGCGCCAGCTCTTTCAGTACAGTAACGGTGGTGGGCTGATTATTGATGTACACGCGGTTTCTGCCGTCAGAGGAGATCTCGCGTCTTATAATCAGTTCGTCCTCCGCATCGAGTCCCAGTCGGTCCAGGTCGTCGCGAAGATCCACTTCAAAGATGGCTTCGACTATGGCGCGAGTCTCACCGGTTCGTATCGTATCTGTAGAGGCTTTGGCGCCGGCCAGCAGCCCGAGAGCGTCGACCAGTATGGATTTTCCGGCGCCGGTTTCCCCGGACAACAGATTGAATCCGGGATTGAAATGGAGTTCCAATTGATCGATCAAAGCGAAATGCCGAACCCTCAGGAAGCGCAACATACTTGCTGCGTTTATAAGCCATCGCGCTTGTTCATGCAATGCCGAACCGAGGTCTCATCGCAATCATGCTGATTCAATCGCAGGTGGATTTCATTGCCCTTCTAAAAGGGACAGGCCCCATCGCCAGGATTGTCCTTTTTACACTTCTCGTCTTTTCGATCATGTCTTGGGGCGTTATCCTATCGAAGGTGCTTCTGCTTCGAAAAGTGAGTCGCGAATCGGAAACATTCTGGAAAATTTTCCGCAAGGGCAAGAACCTTTCGGAAATCGCCATGGCCTGCGAAACGCTTCGCTTCACGCCTCTGGTTGCGGTTCTGAATAGTGCGGTCGATATCCTGCAGCCGTCCGCAGTCCACTCCGCAAAAGGTTCTGTCGCGGTCCAGACTACCGCGAGTCCTGCAACACTTCAGCGCATGATGCAGCGGTCTGCAACGGCCGAAGTCACATTGCTCGAAACACGCCTGACATTCCTGGCAACGACGGCGTCCGTCGCTCCATTCATCGGATTATTCGGAACGGTATGGGGCGTGCTTACATCCTTCATGGGTTTGTCCAACGCGGATACCGCAACATTGCGGGCCGTGGGTCCCGGCATTGCAGAAGCCCTTATAGCAACGGCGTTTGGACTTTTTGCCGCCATACCGGCAGTTATTGCCTACAACCAGTTCGTCTACAAAGTTCGCAGTATCGCCAGTCAACTTGATGATCTGCAGGCGGAATTACTCGCTATCGCGGAAGGAAACGGCCGTTAATGGCATTCACAACACAGGACGGGAAAACGCGTACGACGCTGTCGGAAATCAACATGGTTCCGTTCATCGATATCGTCCTCGTGTTGCTCATCATCTTTATGGTGACGGCGCCGGTGATTCAGTCTGGTGTGGAGGTGCACGTTCCGAAGACGGAGTTTGTTCGTGAAATTGCTGAGGAGCGTCTGGTCGTTTCGATCACCCGGGATGAAACGATTTATCTGCAGAATGATCCCGTCAATATCCACGAACTGGTCGCGAAGATTCGCGAGAGGAACCCCAAAGCCGCCAGTCCGAGTATTTATGTTCGTGCCGATGCGGATGCGCATGTCGGAGCGCTGTTGCGAATCATGGATAATTTGAAAATCGGAGGCATCGACAACGTCAGCATGGTGACCGAACCTCTCGATAAGAAGGCGAAATGAGGAAGGCGTCCCAAATCATGAGTACCTGGGCTTCGCTGGTGGCCTCCGTCGCGCTTCATCTGACTGCGCTTCTTCTCGTGTTTGTAGCGCCTTCCCTGTTTCAGGCTCGAACTGCCACGTGGGGCTCCAGAACGGGTGGTCATGACGGTGTGAATATCAAGATCGTCAGCAACATCTCCGGCCTTGAGCTGCCGACCCCGGTGGTTTCCACAGACGATGCCGTGCCCAGTGAAAACAAGTCTCTCCACAAGAACGAGCCGGAGCCGAAAGCGAAAACTCCGGAAAAACCCGATCCAGCCGCAATTCAGCTCCCATCGAAGACGGCTCCCAAAGAAGCAAAGGAAGCGAAGCAGACGCCTGCAAAATCCGCCAGCGCGAATGTTCCACAGCCTCAGAATCCGCCGAATGCCGTCGCCTATGGACAAGGCGGGGGAAACCCTGCAATTCGATACGGACAGACCGCACCTGGAACCGATCCGACCGGAGCAGAATTTGCCGGTGACGGAACTTTCGGTGAGAAGTACGCGTTTTATGTGGAATCCATGAAACGGGCGATTACGAATTCCTGGCAGGGCGGCGGCACCCTGCAGCGAGCGCCCCGAGTGTATGTGACGTTTACGATTGATGCAAAGGGGCAGGTCAGCGACGTTGCGGTTCAGGATCCTTCACCCAGTGCTTCTGCAATGGAGCGGTCGGCGGTGCTGGCGGTCAAGTCTGCAAAATTGCCGCCGCTGCCGTCGGATTATCACGGACCGCCAGTGGCGGTTCGATTCTATTTTGATTATGCGAAATAAAATCACGCGACGAGAGTTTGCATCGTCTCTACTGCTGGCACCGTTGGGAGCATCCGTTCTTCGAGCGCAACAGATCAATACAGGCACCACGGTTGGAATGAAAGCAGTAAAGATCGCCGTCCCGGAATTCAAACCGAGCAGCGTCGATGCGAAGATCAATCAACTTGCAAAAGTGTTTAACGACACGCTGTGGAACGACCTCGATTTCTCGGGAAATGTCGTACTGGCCAGCCGTAGTTACTATCCGTTAGGCAATTTTGCAAATCCTGTCGACATTCATCCGGACGATTGGACGAAGACCGGAGTGGATGCGGCCTACATTACATATGGCAGTGTGGCGATACCAACTTCGGGACAGATGAGGGGCGCGTTTACCGCCGATCTTCATTTCACCGAGCTGAAATCGAACCAGTCCCCTTTGCAGCCCGTGCGATGGAGTGGAGGGTTGGACACGGACGAGGCGGCCCGCTTTGTCGCACACAACTGGGCAAATGCCATTCTGGAAAGTCTTGGCTTCGGCAAAGGTGTGGCGACGACGAAGATTGCCTACGTTTCCGATCGTGCCGGCGCGAAAGAAATCTACGTGATGGATTATGACGGGTATGGCGCGTTTCCACTGACAACCGTGCGGGACCTGTCTTTGACACCCGCGTGGTCCCCCGACGGGGAACACATTGCGTATATGGCGTATCGCGGATCAGTGACCAACATCGAGGTGATATCCCGCAACGGCGGCAGCCCCGTTCCGTTTCCTTCGCCGGTGGGGTTGAACACAACCCCGGCATGGTCACCTGACGGAAAACGAATCGCGTTCGCCAGTAACCGCGACAAGCACAGCACCGCGGATGGTCCGGAAATTTACATTGCCAGTTCGAACGGTTCAAACATGGTCCGGCTGCTACCCCGGGCGACTTCCAGCGGAATTGATACGTCCCCGGTGTGGAATCCGGCGACGGGGCGAGAACTGGTATTTGTATCCGATCGAAGTGGCTCGCAGCAGCTTTACCGCATCAACGATGACGGCACCAATCTGAGGCGCATCATCGATGATGGCGGGGACGCGGAGAATCCATCCTGGTCTCCGACGGGGAATTTCCTGGCATTTGCCTGGAAGAAGTCGGGCAATTCCCGATTCGACATCTATCTGCATGACCTGGTAACCGGAAAAAATACCCAGCTGACCCAGAATGCATCGGACAACGAAAAGCCGACATGGTCTCCCGACGGCAAACATATCGCGTTCGAATCCAATCGAACGGGCACGCTGCAGATCTACTCCATGCTGGCGGATGGGAGCAAACCCCCGCAACAGCTGACACGCAGCGGAATCAACAAGGCGCCGGCATGGTCCGGCTACATCAAGTAAATTTGGAGGTCACTGGAATGAAACGAAAACTCTCCTGGCAATCGGCGGCATTACTACTTACCGTCATGACAATCGTGTCCGTCGCCTGCAAGAAGACACCGGCGCCGCCTCCACCTCCACCTTCGTCGACCGGCACCGGCACTACTCCGATAACTCCCCCGCTGCCTGCACCGACGGTCACGTTACGCGCGGACACCTCAACCATCACGCGCGGTGGAAACGTGACGCTGACGTGGGAATCCCGGAATGCGGCGACGTTGGATATTCAGCCGGGCATCGGCTCTGTAACTCCGGTCGCATCCGGCAGCCGGCAGGTGACCCCGGCCTCCTCAGTCACCTATGAGGTAACGGCAACCGGGCCCGGCGGAAAAATCAGTGACACATTGCGAATTACCGTCAATGATCCTCCTCCGGCAGCCGCAGCTGCCCCGCGAGGTGGGCCATCGGTGGCTCCTCCGCCGGCACTTAATCTCACCGCACAGCAGCTGTTCGACCGCGATATGCAGCCGATCAATTTCGACTACGACAAGTCCGATATCCGAGAGGACCAGAAGGGCAAGCTGCAGACCGCGACAGCCTACATGAAGGCAAATCCAAATGTACGAATTACAATCGAGGGGAATACCGACGAACGTGGCAGCGAGGAATATAATCTTGCCCTGGGCGATCGCCGCGCCAATGCCGTGAAACAATATCTGGCGGCGCAGGGAATCGCCGAGACTCGGCTCAGTTCGGTCAGTTACGGCGAAGAGCGCCCCGCGTGCACCACGCAGACGGAGGATTGCTTCCAACAGAACCGGCGTGCTGCGTTTCGAATTAACCCGTAAATTGCAGGCGGCGCCAGGAGGTTACGATGAAAATACCCGGTACCATCTTTATTGCCAGCCTGATGGTCATGCTGGTGGCAGGAGGCTCTGCTTCCGCGGAAGACAAGGACATCATTCGACTGCAGTCCGACGTGGTCAATCTTCAGGGAACCATCAAGCTCCTTCAGGAGAGCCTTGACGCCAAGAATGCCGTCATGGCTTCTCAGATCGCCAAGATGGCGGATCAGATGAATAACATGTCGTTATCCATGCAGAAAATGTCCGATCAGCTTACAGCAATGAGAACGGAAGACGGCACTGCCAATGCCGCGCTGCTGGCGGGCGTGAGCAAAAGCGTCGCCGATACGCAGTCTGTGCTGATACCGGCTTTGACCGAACTTCGCAAAGGCGTCGACGATCTAAAGCAAGGACAGCAGGTTCAGGCAAAGGCGCTCTCCGATCAGTTGATCGCCCTGAAGTCCGGCAGCGAAGCGCTTCCGACATGCAAGGATCTGAAGCAGGTCGCGGATCGCAGTGCCAACAGTGGATACTGGGATGATGCCGTTAGCGGCTACCGGGATTTCCTGTCCAATCCGTCATGCGCCAGCGATCCCAAGCTTTCGGAGGTGCAATTCAGCATTGCGGAGTCCTACTTCGGCTGGAAGAAGTTCGATCTGGCCGTTCAGGAGTACGATATTTTCTTGCAGAAGTATCCGCCAAACGATAAAACTGCAAGTGCCCTTCTGCGAAAAGGCCTCGCCCACGCGGAACTCAAACAAACCACCGACGCACGCGCTGCGTTGACTCGTGTCACGAAGGAGTTCCCTGGCACGGGAGAAGCAGCAAATGCGGCTGCAAAACTAAAGGAACTTGGCACAGCGCCAGCCGCGGCCGGTCGAGGACGTTAGAGGAACACCTTAAATGGGAAAGTCGATTAACAAAGTAATTCTGGTCGGACGGCTTGGCCGCGATCCCGAAATGAAATATACCTCCGGCGGAACGCCGTTCTGCCGATTCTCCATCGCCACCGATGACAACTGGACCGACAAGGGATCCGGTGAAAAACAGGAACGCACCGAGTGGCACAGCATCGTCGTGTGGGATCGGCTTGCGGAAATCTGCAACCAGTACCTGACCAAGGGACGACTGGTCTATATCGAAGGAAGCCTTCAGACACGTGAATGGGACGACAAGGAAGGCGTGAAACGAAAAACCACCGAAGTTCGTGCCCGCGACATGGTGATGCTGGGCGGCGGTTCCAGCAGCCAGGGGGGAGAAGGCGGTATGCCTTCCCGATCCGACTCCGCAAGCGGGTCATCCAGCTCTTCCGGACCTGGCGGCAGCGCCATTACGGACGACGATATCCCGTTCTAGAAGACAGAGGGAATTCATCAATGTTCGATTCCCAATTCGCATCCCTGGGGATTCCCGAAATATCGCCTTTGGATGAAGATTGAGATTTGAACATTGATGCATTCCCCGAATCAGTTCCCTCGATTCAGCCCCAGCGCCCGCATTCGTTTATGTAAATTCGTCCGCTCGATATTCAGCAGACGCGCCGCAGCCGATACATTCCATTCTGTTTGTTCCAGAGCGTCAAAGATGCGTTCTCTCTCGGCGGATTCACGGCTGTCCTGAAGTGTCGACCGGAGGCTGGTGTCGGGCTGAAATCGAATTTCAAGAGGAATGTAGTTGGTGCTGAGACAATCGTCTGGTGAAAGAATCGCCATCCGCTCCACGGTATTCCGGAGTTCGCGTGCATTACCCGGCCATGCGTACGCTTCGAGCGTCGGAAAAACCGCCTCGTCGATTCGCTTCGGCTTGAAATTATTCCGGCTGGAGAAATCCGCCAGAAAATACTCGGCAAGAGGACGAACATCTTCCGGCCTGTCGCGCAATGCCGGCACCCGAATCGGCACCACGCTCAACCGGTAATACAGGTCTTCACGAAAGCGATTCTGCGAAACCATTTCGCTGAGATTGCGATTGGTCGCAGAAACCACACGAACACTCACGCGTACCGATTGTTCCCCGCCAACGCGTTGAAACTCACCTTCCTGAAGGACCCGGAGCAGTTTGGCCTGCGACGCTTCGTGAAGATCTCCCACTTCATCAAGGAAAATGGTGCCGCCGTCGGCCAGTTCGAATTTTCCGCGCCGCATCGCCGCCGCGCCCGTAAAGGATCCCTTTTCGTGACCGAACAGTTCGCTCTCGATCAATTCTGTTGGAATGGCTGCGCAGTTCACTTTCACGAACGGACCATTGGCAAACGGACTCTCCCGATGGATGTGCGATGCCAGCAGTTCCTTGCCGGTTCCCGACTCGCCCAAAAGCAGAACGCGAGCGTCCGATCGGGCAACACGTGCCGCCTGCTCGACGGCATGTGCGAATGCTGCGCTGGAACCAACCATCTTCGGCCCCTCGCCCACAATCTCGCGATATCGCTCGTTCTCCTTTCGAAGACTGGCCTGCTCGAGCGCATTCTTCAAGACCAGCAGGACGCGGTCTCGCGCGAGAGGTTTCTCGAGAAAATCAAACGCTCCGTTTCGTGTGGCTTCCACGGCATCGGCAATGCTGCCGTGCCCCGATATCATGATCACCGGTGCGCGCTGATCTTCCTGCCGGAGCGCCCTCAGGATATCGATTCCATTTCCATCCGGAAGTCGCACATC
>Ga0157375_10000759_pt1 | contig 28326 bp, 27 predicted proteins | sample M35metaG_FD_115311 | JGI IMG/M metagenome (GOLD analysis project Ga0157375, IMG submission 115311) | Miscanthus rhizosphere microbial communities from Kellogg Biological Station, Michigan, USA - M3-5 metaG | ecosystem: Host-associated > Plants > Roots > Rhizosphere > Soil | place: USA: Michigan... | reverse complement strand
TTTGAATCAAAGAAAAGTCCGTTTGAAATATCGTTTTTGAATCTTTCTACGTCTAATTTAAAATCATCGGAAAGACCTAATTCTGCCAGATAATCAGAATATTTTTGCAAATGTTTGTTTGATTTCTTCTCAAATTCTGAGTCTGAGCCTGAATCCGAAAACTTCAAAGTCCCCTTGTAGAAACTGTAAGGAACCACAAGACCTTGGGAATCTTCAATCATTCCGTATTCTCCAAACAAAATTATTTTTGCGTAAAATAGAGGGTTCGTCATTTTGACAATAAATCTTTTTGCAAAGTTAAAAATTATTCTACTCATTATAAGCAAAATCCGAGCCGAATTATAACTTATTTTAACATTTACTAAAGATAGCAAAAAAGCCTGAAATTATCAGGCTTTTAGTTAATTATAAAGTAAAATATTATTGTTTTATTAATTTTTTAGTAACAGTTTGTTTATCTGTTTCTACAGAAACGACATAATTTCCTGTCTGCATTGATGAGATATTCACTTCTTGTTTATTTCCTTTTAATGAAGATTTGGATGTTATTAATCTTCCCGCTTCATCATAAATTTTGTATGATTTTAAATTTTCTTTTGATGAAATTACGATCATATTTTTAGCAGGATTCGGATAAATATTGATATAATTATCCTTTACATTCGTATCATCAACAGCTAGAATTGCACATGAGAAATTGGCTTTCCAACCACTTTCGTTCACTGCTTCATCAGAAACAAACCTTACCGTAATCGCGCCAGAAGGATGTGTAGAAGTAAAAGAACTTGGAAGCGTATTTCCCGTTAAACCATTTGCATTTGCAAACAAAGGAGATGCAGTAGACGGACCGTTGTAAATGTACATGAAATCATAATCCTGTTCCAGAGCAAACTGAGTAAATGTCATCGTTAATGCTGAACCAGATGAAGGATAGAACGTTTTTACAATGGTCTCATTGTCACCATAGTTAGAAGCCGCTCCGCCCGTATCTGCAAATTGCGCATCACCACACCAGTCTGCATCTGTCAGAAACATTTGAGATCTTTGATAAGCATTTGATCCCGAACAAGTTGAACCCACGAAAACTTTATAGTAAGTTGCAGGTAAAAGATTGGTGAAACTTAAATTTTGTGTTGAAGTATTTCCTGTTGTAACCACTGTACCGTCTAATTTGATAAGCTTATATTTCCAAGATGTGGAAGTTGCATCGGTGATAGTGGCATTTGCAGAATTTTGAGTAACGTTCGAAACACTCATTCCTGTAATGGTAGTAGAACAAGCAGTTGTACAATTAGTTCCAAGACAAGCCTTAGAATCTACCGTATTTCTGATTAAAGCTGCTGGTTGCGGACCGAAGCCATTATTAAAGCTAATTCCAACTCCGCCAATCAAATGACAATAGCTCATGATCGTTCCTTTTTGTGCTGATGTAGGCATGGGTCCTGTACAGCCCTCACTGTAACCTGCCTGAGCACCACATCCGTCAATAGGTGTACCGTTTCCGTTCCATGCGCAAGCGTGGGTGTGAGGAGAACCTAAGCTATGTCCCATCTCGTGAGTCATTGCCTGAATCGTCCAAGAATAAACAGGAACATTACTATATGTCTGAGAAATTCCTGAATAGGCATATCTGATGTTCGTACAAAGCGAATTAAGGTAAGCAATACTTGTTGTTGCCGGAGCATTAACTAAGTGAGCCAAATCACCGTTAAATGTGGGTCTGTTAGTTCTAAAACTACCTAAATTGGCACTTGGAGTTCCTGTATAAGGGTCTTGTGTTGTCCAGATATTGATCTCATTTAAAGCAACTTTTATATCATCATTGTTATAAAGTGTTGCAATATTATTATGAATTGCAGTCAGCCAATTCGTAACTGTAGTTGTATTTGAACCGTTGTTTACGTACGGTGTATAACATACTTCGTAGTAAATTCTTACACAGTTCTCGGTGATGGCTTTTTTGCTTGTGGTGCTTGGATCAAAATTTATTTTTTGAGCCTGATTTTCTTTTAATTCATCAACTCCGCAAACGAAAGGATTGGCTCCGGTTAACTTAGATTCAGAATAACTCACAAAATCCTCAGAGTTTTTCACTTTGCCGACAACCACATTTCCTAATTCTGTTGTTGAAGCGACTCCCACTACATCGTTATCAAAGAAGCTGAATGCGACTACAGAAGTTTCATCGCCTTTCACAATTCCCTGATAATAAACACCAGGCGTATAAGGAACAATTTCACCTGTATTTGTAGTTACCCTAAAGCTACTTGTGAATATCTGGTTTTTGTACAACTCAACAGTAATCTGCTTATCGTTAAACGGAAAAGACATTTCAACATAGTTGGGTTTGTCGCTAACCAATTTTTTAAGTTCAGCTGAATTAATTGCCAGTACAGAAATATCTGTTGCAGCCCTTTTATATTCAGGAAATTTAATTGAATTTTTGTTTACACTAAACAAATCATACTTTTTAAAACTCTCATTTTTAGCATGATATTCCGATATTTTTTGTGCGACCGGTCTTAAGTTTTGTGAAAAACCAAAAATAAAACATTGTAAAATGCTAAGGAGTAAAATTTTTTTAATCATTCTTTTAATTTACTTTTTTACAAATAAACAAAAAAAATCAACCTCTAGTGAAAAATAGATAGACATTTAATCAAAATTCCTATTTACCATTAATAAAAAAGCTATAATTAAAAATATATACATAAAAAAAGACGCTAAAAAAGCGCCTTAAGTTTATATATTTTTCTGTTTTTCCTAGTCCTTTTTAAGCGGAACCTTAAGAAAACGAATAAGAATCGCTCCAACTGCAAAAAATGCAGACATCGCAATAAAAGCATATTGCATATTTCCGAATTTCTGAATAAGCACACTGAAAATTAACATTCCACAGATAATTGCCAGTTTTTCAAGAACGTCGTAGAAACTGAAAAACGTAGTATTTTCCATTGAGTTTTCGGGTAATAATTTGGAATATGTAGATCTTGACATGGCCTGTAAACCACCCATTACCAAACCAATAAGTGCTGCCAATGCATAAAACTGATATTGGAGATTCGGGTTTTCTTTATTTAATGAGAATGCAGAAAGACAGCAAATGATCCAAATAACTACAGCGATGGTAATTACATTTTTGTTTCCGATCTTTTTTGAAATTTTTGAGAATAAGAATGCTCCTAAAATCGCAATAATCTGTATCACCAAAATAGTAATGATCAGCTTATATTTTTCATCCTGTTTCGGGAAAATCACATTACTTCCAAATGGCGTTGCCATTAAAAATATGGTCTGCATTCCGACGCTGTAAAAGAAGAAACTGGAAAGGAAAAATTTTAAGCTTTTATCCTTAAACAGTTTATTTCCTACTCTAAATAATTCTCTGAAACTTTCTTTCGCGATATCTTTATAAAAGCTGATATTATCTTTTAAAACCTCAAAGAATCCGCCTTGCTCAGCGTGTGCTTTGAATATGTTTTTATAATTTAAAAGCACCAGATCTTTAGGAAGTTTTTCTTTAACATCTCCAAACTGAGGTAAATGTTTAAATGTATATTGAGAAAAACCAAACCACCAAGCTCCTGTCAATAAGAAACTGATTCTGATAAATATGTTCTGCTGGTGAGGACCTTTTGCTACAACCTGAATTAAAACCAAACAGATAATAAGTAAAACCACAGATCCTACATAACCGTAAATATATCCTTTTGCAGACAATCCGTCCTGCTTTTCAGGTGTAGCGATATCCGGTAAAAAAGAGTTATAAAATACAAGACTTCCCCAAAATCCGACGCTCGCCAGTATACTGAAAAGCACCCCTAGAAAAAAGTTATGCATTCCTGTAAACATCGCCAATCCCATACATGACGTTGCACCCAGATAACAGAAAAACTGTAAGAAAGATTTTTTGTTACCAATGGTATCTGCTAAAGACGATAAAAACGGAGACAACAGAACCACCAGGAAAAATGACAACGCATAAGAAAAGCTGAGAACAGCATCCGGCTCATAAGTTTCGCCGAATATTTTGATCATATTTCTCACAGGAATTTCCTGAAATTCACCTGCTGCCGGAACATATTCTTTCTTGTTGTACGCAGTGGTAAGAATAGTATAATAAATTGGAAATATTGCAGAAGTAATTACCAAAGAGTACACAGAATTTGCCCAGTCATAGACCGCCCAGGCTTTCATGATCTTCGGATTATTTTTTATAATTTGAGGTTGATTCTCAATTTCAGCCATTTGAATATTATTTGTAGCACAAAAATATAAAAACCATTGAATATTCGTGGTTTTTTATTTTCTTTTATTGTTTCGATAAGGTTAAATCTTTTGTTTTGGGTGAATAAGTGCTAATTACCGGTCTATTGACGAACGGATGTAGTAAGGAAATGTGTTTTATCAGCTTTCCAAAAAGTTTGTCATTCTGAATGGAACGAAGCGGAGTGAAGAATCTCTCAGTGTCATTTTAGATAATGCTTTTTAAAGTTACAAGAGATTGCTTCGTCATTCCTGAACTACGTTCGCAGACCTACAGTCGTTCGCAATGACGAATACCTAGCCCCGATTGAAACGACATCCTTTTTTGTTGCGGGCGGAGCGAAGCGGAGCCCGTAACCAAAAAGATATAGTGGAAAGCGGGATTAAGCTCCTAAAAAATATCGGTTTCCCCTGGCGTACATGTACAACGGATCCAACCTATATTTTGGGGCGACATTCTATTGTTTTTAAATCTAAATTCCAATCATATATAATTGATGTTAAAATTAAAAAAGTGAGATTATAAATCCCACTTTTTCAGCTAACAAATTTTGATTCTATTTTTCCATTAACTGTATTTTTGAACCCATTTTGCTTTTAATTCGGCTCTGGCATTGATAAATTCGATATCTGTACCCTGAGCAATCGCATCCAGGGGATAACGTAACGGACGAGTTCCCTGTTCCATATTGATCAGGTTTAAAACACCATCTGCAATCACCTGAGGATCCATATCAAATTCTGCCATTTTCCCGAATAAACCGGCTCCGATCGCATTGAACATGTCTGTAGCAACAGGATCGTATTCTTTTGCAATTTCCGGCTTATCTGCCTGTACTCCTGCTTTGCTTCCGGAATTCATCTCTGTAGGATACACTCCCGGCTGAATCGTTACGTTTTCGATATTGAACTGAGACAACTCATCCTGAATAGACTCCGTGATCGCCTCAACACCGAATTTAGACGCCAAATACGGTCCCATAAAAGGCAGAGAATGCCCGCTGGCTCCTGAAGTAAGGTTAATGATCAGCCCCGATTTTTCTTTTCTCATGCTTGGTAAAACCGCCTGATACGTACGGATCACACCATAAAAATTAACTTCAAAAAACTTCTTGATCTGATCAATAGAATACGCTTCTACCAGACCAAATCCTGCCAAACCTGCATTGTTGACCAAAACATCAATTTTTCCGTATTTAGAAAGTACGCTTTCGAATGCTTTTTTCACGGACGCATCGTCAGTTACATCGATATCAACCACTTCTACGTTAGAAAGTGCGGAAAGTTCTTTAGCCACCGCTTCATTTTTATCTGTAGTTCCGCGCATTCCTGCAATTACGGTATGCCCTGCTTTAGATAAGGTAATGGTCATTAATTTTCCGAATCCTGTGCTTGTTCCTGTGATGAAAACTATTTTGTTCATTTCTTTTAAATTTTTTGTTTAAATGTTGAGACAAAATTAGTCACAGAATCCACTAAGAATCCTTGATATTTAACGGAAAAAACTCTTGACAATTATCAACGGTTTTTACTTTTTGGCAGCTTGAGCCCTGATTCGGCTAAGCGTTTCAGCAGAAATACCGAGGTATGACGCGATCATGTGCTGAGGAACCCGATTGGCTATTGATGGAAACTGCTGGATAAAATCATTGTATTTTTCTTCGATAGACAAGCTGATATTAGCGTGTATCCTTTTTTGGGAAGCAAGGAAACTTTTGTGAAGAATATCATTCACCAATTTATAAAATTGAGGTATTTTTTGACAGATATATTCAAAATCATCTTTTTTAATCAATATGATTTCTGAGTTTTCCAATGCAAGAATATTAAACCCGGAAGGATTTCCGGTCGTTAAACTTTCTCTGTCACCCGTCCAGTAATTTTCGGGAGAAAAATTCATGATGTGTTCCTGCCCTTTCTGATCAATTGAAAACGTCTTTAATAAACCACTCGATACAAATGCATTGTATTGCCATATATCTCCTTCCTGTGCTAAATACTGGCGTTTTCGGAGCTTTTTTACAGCACATACGCTTTTTATCAGCTCTAATTCGTGATCTGAAAGAGTAATTTTGCTTTCTAAATAATTTTTAAAATTATCGAACATTGGATGAAGGTAAAATGATCGTTTAAAGATAAAAAATTTTACATTTAAAACTGCTCTGGCAAACAAAAAAATTGGAGCCGAAAGACTCCAATTTTATACTTTAAATCCTAAATTTAGGTATTACATATTTTCAATAACAATCGCAGAAGCACCACCGCCACCATTACAGATCGCTGCAGCACCATATTTTGCATTGTTTTGCTTTAAAACATTAATCAATGTTACAATGATTCTGGAGCCTGAACTTCCCAGCGGGTGACCAATAGCCACTGCTCCACCGTTTACGTTAACTTTAGAAGCGTCTAATCCTAAGATCTTGTTATTTGCTAATCCTACCACAGAGAAAGCTTCATTAAATTCGAAGAAATCAATATCTGTAAGCTCTAAACCAGCTTTTTTAAGCGCAATCGGCAAAGCTTTTGAAGGCGAAGTTGTGAAATCTTCAGGCGCCTGAGCTGCATCAGCATAAGAAATGATCTTCGCTAATGGCTTTAATCCTAATTCTTCCATTTTTTCTTTAGAAACAAGAATCAATGCAGAAGCACCGTCATTTAATGTAGATGCGTTCGCGGCAGTTACCGTTCCTTCTTCTTTTTTGAAAACTGTAGGCAGTGTCGGGATTCTATCGAAATTTACTGCTTTATATTCTTCATCTTCAGCAAAAATGATCGGATCTCCTTTTCTTTGAGGAATTGATACAGGAACCACTTCTTCAGCGAATTTTCCTTCGCTCCAGGCTTTTGCAGATCTTTTGTAGGATTCGATTGCAAAATTGTCCTGCTCTTCTCTTGAAATATTATAATCTGTTGCACATTTTTCTGCACAAACTCCCATATGAACTTTGTTGTAAACGTCTGTAAGACCGTCTAAAACCATTCCGTCCACCATTTTTACGTCACCTAATTTGGTCGCGTTTCTTGCGTTATAGTAGTGAGGAACCGAAGACATATTTTCCATACCTCCGGCAACGATTACCTCTGCATCACCAGCTTTGATTGCCTGTGCAGCCATTGTAACAGCCTTCATTCCTGAAGCACAAACTTTATTGATCGTCGTAGCGATAGTTCCGTTTGAAAGTCCCGCTCCTAAAGCAACCTGACGAGCCGGAGCCTGTCCTTCCCCAGCCTGTAATACGTTCCCCATGTAGATCTCCTGAACATTTTTAGGATCAAGACCGATTTTATCTAATGCCCCTTTTACAGCAACAGATCCCAACTTTGTAGCAGGAACAGCTGATAAACTTCCTAAAAAACTTCCCATTGGAGTTCTCACTGCGGAAACGATGAATACTTCTTTCATTTTTATTAATTCTATTTTTTATACTTTCAGTTTAATAAAACCTTTCGGCTTATTTTATTTCTATTTTTTATCTTCTTTTACTTTCACCAAAATAAAATCATATTTATCTCCTGCAATCTGAGACTGAACTTTAATATAATTATCCTGAGTTGCAATAATTTTATTCGTAAAAACATCGTCAACCTTTATACGGTCATAGTCTTTTACCTCGGTTACCATTGCTTTATAAGTACAGTCATCAAGAAAAACCATACTTGATTTTACATATTCTTTTCCATCATTATAAAATTCTGTTTGAACATTATCTTTAACGGTCATATACCAAAGATTTTTTGGATAATTAATACGAAGAAATGTTCCTTCCTTAATATTGGCACACTTCGTAGGATTATCCGCAGGCTTTTGCTTTATGGCTTCTTTTTTTGGTTCGGATTTCTTTATATCTGCCTTTTTTTGAGCGTGGATTTGAGAAATTCCCAAAAACAATGCGACAACGGAAAGTGTTTTTACATAATTCATATCTGTGTGTTATTTATTTTATTACTATTTTTTGAAAAAATCATGATAAATGCGCCTAAGAATTCAACGATCCAGCCCCATCTCAGTTTTACCACTCCTGCAAAGGTTTCCTGCCAGGATTTAAAAGGTAAAAAACTAAAATATTGCAATGACTGAAATTTTACGGCAGCCAATGTAAGAATAAACCATAAGACTAAAAGAATGGCGAAAATACGCACAACTTTTACACGGCTATTTACGATCCCAAACAGCGCAAAGGCTGAAAGAACCCAGCACGTAACCGCCAAGTAATGATCTAGTTTCCAATAATTCCAGTTTCCGACGATGGGAACGTGAACCAATGGAAGAAAACTACCCACAACGACCAATAAAAGTCCTAATAACTGAATATTTTTCATATTTCTTAAAGTGACCAAAATACAAAAAAAAACACACTTAAGATAAGTGTATTTTAAAAACAGATTATTAGATACAATCAATTATAAAAGATAAAATTTCCAAAATAAATTTATACAATTCATAAAAAATAATCCTTATTATTATCAAATTAAAAATTAACATTTGCAACTTCTATTCCGATTTGTAACCCATATTTCTTATTCAGCCTGGCATCATTATTAAATATTGGCGTAAAATCTTTTTGAATAAACAAATTAAAGCCACCATATCCGATTCCGAATTTTCCTCCGAACACAAAATTATTCACTCCCTGCATTACTCTTTCTCTTTCAACAATTCTCTTCGAATTTTCGTTCGAAAACTTATTGTACATCACACTTTCCAGTCTTACACCACCGTAAATACCCGCGACAATGCTAAGCTGACTTTTTTTGTTATCCAGATATTTTACCCCGTTATAATCAACATATTTAGGATTTAATACAAATTTCAGATCTACAGGCACAAAGATATAATTGGTTGTCATATTTGTTCTTCTCAAATTTCCACGGTCAAAATCTTTTACAAAAAGCATATTGTCTTCCTGAGCGAAAACTTTTCCGTATTTCGGAACATATTTATCCGTTCTAACCCCCAAACCTATACGATAAAAAACCGGACTTGTGAAGCCACCAACCTGATTTTCATATCTAAGCGTAAAGCTGGATGAATTAATCACCGTATTTCTCACCTCAGAATCTTTGTTATAAAATGCGAAAGGCTGGTCTTTTGAAGTAAGATTTGCACCTGTCAGACTCACAGAAAGCTCAACATTTCTCAGGTAATCCTTTGGTGTTTTTTTATCTTTATTAAGCTTCATTTTCATTCCGCCAAACCCTAATAGAATTTCATTTTTACCGTCGTGCAAGGTATCTTTTTTTCCTAAAACGGCATTTTTTACCATATATTTGGTTGCATCTTCAAGTTCGGATTGCTGTGCATCGACTTTTTCGTTGATGATTTGTTCATATTTTGAAGCGATTTCCAATCTCTGCTTTTGTTTTTCTTCGGCTGAGATTTTATTTTCTTTAAAATTTTTATCAACATCATTCAGTTCCGTATTCATTTTTGATTTTTCGGAAACTACGATGCTGTCAATTTTTTGGGAATACAATTTCATGTGCGGGTTTTCCTGTGCAAAAGTGTAAGAAAAAGCCATTACAGCAGTCATCAGAGCGATTTTCGTTTTCATATTTTAGGTTTAATTTTTAGACAATATTTTGGCTCTGTTCGTTTTTCAGAACAGTATTTATTTATTCAGATATTTAGATGCGGGATGCGAGATACTAGATTTAAAATCTTTATTTTTAAAGATTCTATTCAGTTTCTAAGGAATCGGAAAAGACGGTCATTCCTAATATTTTAAATGAATTCGGGCTTTTTATTTTAATTTTTCCCATATCCAGAACTCCAAAAGTTTTGTGGTGATCGTGACTTTCTTCGCGGGTTTTATCAAATTCTCTTCCCAAAAGCAATTCATCAGCTTTTATATAATTTGTTTTTTTTCTTTCTGCGATGACAGGTTTTTCAACAATTATTGAAGTTTTAATAAAATCATTAATAATAATCTTCTCTTCTTTAGCTAAAACTGAATTATTGATTTGTAAAGGTTTTGGAGAAATAATAATTACTTTTTTATCTTGTTTAACTTCATCGATTTTATTTTCATTTGAAGTAATTGCAATATTATTTTCAGTATGATTTATATTTGAATTAATAATTTTAATATTTGATTTTGGTTGTGAAGCTTTTGCTGCATAATTCTTTGCAATAACATTATTTTTTTCAGTTTGATTTGAATTAAAATAAAACAAACCGCCCAAAGAAATCAAAAGTACTGCAACTGCCGCATATTTCCACCATTGAAAAGAGGTTTTAGAGCTTAAATCCTGCGTTTTCTCCTTCTCTAACTCCATTGATTCAATTCTATCCCAAAGATCTGCAGAAGGCTTTATTTCGAGCTTTTCGTAATCAGATCTTAACTGTCTCAGTATTTCTTTTTTCATTTTCTTTTGCTTTTAAATAATCTGCAAGCCATTTTTTTGCTTTGCTTAACTGACTTTTACTTGTTCCTTCTGAAATATTGAGAATCTCAGCAATTTCCTGATGCTTTTTATCTTCAAAAACATACAGGTTAAAGATCAATCTGTAGCCAACCGGCATTTGAGAAAAAATTTCTTCAATATTGATTTCTCCTAGATTTTCTTCCAAATCATCATCTGAATAATCGTCAGCAATTTCTATATCGACGTAGAGAATATTTTTGTTCTTCCTGACGAAACTTATAGAATCATTGACAATAATTTTCCTCAGCCAAAACGGGAAACTTTTCCATTCTCTACATTCATCAAGTTTTGTAAAACATTTCATAAAAGCATTCAGGAGAATATCTTCCGCGTCATGAAGATTATTGGTGTAAGAATTTGCGATGGCAAGCATTTTAGCCGAAAACATTTCGTACAGAGCTTTCTGTGCCCTACGATCTTGCTTTTTAGCCAAAATAAAATTCTTTTCTAAACTCTCCATGTATCAGTTTCTATGTATAAGACGGAAGAAATTGTAAAAGGTTGCCTGAAAAATAAAAAAAATTGCACTTTTTCTTCAAAAGTGCAATTTAATATTTTAATAATCAAGAAAATGAATTAATGTTTTACAGCAGAAACATCTTCAGGATTATGTTTATGTCTGAATAAAATTGCAAAAAGAACTGCAAGAATTAAAGCGTAAGCAGCAAAAGAAAGCCAGATCTGTTGCCAGTCTTTTACCATTACAATTGATGATAATGTGCCATCCGGATTTACGGCTGAATTAAAACCTTTTTTAAGAATTCTTAAAAATGTAGGATTATCCGGCGTTGTTTCCAAATACTTTGATAAATCGGAAGCTGTCGTAAATTTAATTGTGAAAAATTTATCTATCGCCCAACCTGCCGCATAACTTCCAAAAACGGCCCCGAAACCATTTGTCATCATCATAAACAAACCTTGCGCAGAAGAACGTATCTTTTTATCGGTAGTCGTTTCCACGAAAAGTGAACCCGAAATATTGAAAAAGTCGAACGCCATTCCGTAAACGATACAAGAAAAAATAATTAATGATACACCATATCCTTCCGGAGTTCCATACGCGAAGAATGCGAATCGCAAAACCCATGCAAACATTGATATCAACATTACTTTTTTAATTCCGTATCTCTTTAAAAAGAAAGGAATTGCCAAAATAAATAATGTCTCAGAAATCTGAGAAATTGACATCACAATCGTTGATCTCTGAACTACAAAAGAATCTGCATATTTAGGAAAATGAGAAAACTCACTTAAAAATACGTCTCCATAAGCATTTGTCAACTGTAAAGCAGCTCCCAAAAGCATTGAAAATAAAAAGAATAATGCCGTTTTATAATTACTAAACAATTTAAACGCATTTAATCCAAGTTGTTCTGATAACGGTGCACTTTTATCAATTAATTTCTGAGGCGGACATTTTGGTAGTGTTAATGCATAAATTCCTAAAATAATTGCTGCCACTCCACCAATATAGAATTGCCCTTCTGTTGCTTTATTTCCTGTAAGATTGGTGATCCACATGGCTACAATAAACCCGATTGTTCCCCAAACACGAATTGGCGGAAAATCTTTCACCACATCCAGATTACTATTCTTTAAAACAGTATAAGAAATGGAATTGGCAAGAGCAATTGTCGGCATATAAAAGCACATCGCCACAAGCATCACCGAAAAGAAGGAGCTGGGATCTGTACTATGCGGCAACACAAAAAGTGTTATTCCGTAAAGAATTTGTAACACGGAAAAAATCCGTTCTGCATTCACCCATCTGTCGGCAATAATCCCGGTAATGGTCGGCATAAAAATGGAAGCGATCCCCATTGTTCCGAAAACAGCTCCAAACTGCGTTCCGTCCCAATGTTTTGTACCGAACCAAAAATTAGCCATCGTAATCAGCCAGGCTCCCCAAACGAAAAACTGGAGAAAGCTGAGGATGGTAAGTCGTAATTTTAAATTCATAGTTAGTGTGAAATATATCGATTTAGTCGATTCTCTTTTTTCTTCTTTTGATCTCTTCCTGGATCTCCAGAGCGGTGTCGTAATCCTCTTCTTTCACGGCTTCATCCAATAATTTCAAAAGCTCTTCCATAGAAACAGATTTTAGATTATCTTCTGAGTCAGTGGTTTCGGAAAACGATTGCTCTTCTTTAGCAACATCTTCCAGTTCAAGAAGAATTCCTGCTTCATTTAAAACCTGCTGTGTCGTAAAAATAGGCGCATCAAATCTTACCGCCATCGCGACAGCATCAGAAGTTCTGGCATCCAGAATCAATTCTTCGTCGTTATTTTTATTTTTGAAATTAATATTTGAAAAGAAAACGCCGTCTACGATTTGATAAATGATAACAGAAACCAGTTCGTAATGAGTTGAAACTATAAATTTTGTGAATAAATCATGTGTAAGAGGTCGCGGCGGGTGAATGTCTTTCTCCAGACCAAGAGAAATGGATTGTGCCTCGAAATTTCCTATAACAACAGGTAATTTTATATGTGTCTCTTCATGCTCCAATAACAAAGCGTACGCCCCTGATTGTGTCTGGCTGTACGATATTCCGCGAATAATTAGCTGTTTATAATCCATAACTACAAATATAAATTAAATTTTTATTGTAGGATTTACTTTTTAGACAAAAATAAAAGCCCGGAAGCCGAGCTTTTATCTATATGTTGATGTTTGTCAAAGGTCAATAGTGAATTTTGCTTCGCAAGTGAATTAATTTAATTAAAAAATTGACAAGCGCAGCGAATTGACTATTCACAATTCACTTTCTTATCCTTTAATCGCTTTAATTTTCTCAGTTAATGCAGGAATAATCTGGAAAGCATCTCCTACTACACCATAATCAGCTGATTTGAAGAATGGTGCTTCAGGATCACTGTTGATTACTACAATAGTTTTAGAAGAGTTAACCCCAGCCAAATGCTGAATTGCCCCAGAAATACCAACTGCAATATAAAGATTCGGAGAAATTGCTTTACCCGTCTGTCCAACGTGTTCTGTGTGAGGTCTCCAACCGATGTCAGAAACAGGTTTAGAACAAGCTGTAGCAGCACCTAAAACGCTTGCCAATTCTTCGATCATTCCCCAGTTCTCAGGACCTTTCAATCCTCTACCTGCAGAAACTACAACTTCAGCTTCTTTCAAGTCTAATTTTCCTGAGCTTTGCTCATGAGAAATTACTTTAGTATCTTCATTGGCAACAGATAAGTTTTTCACTTCTTCTGAACCGGATACTGCATTTTCCTTAACACCAAAAGCATTTTGAGAAACAGTGATAATTACACCTGCTGCTTCAGATTTTGCATGCATGAAACCTTTTCCTGAGAAAGATTTTCTTTTTACCTGAAACGGAGAAAGACTTTCCGGAACTTCCAAAGCATTGGTAATTAATGAATGCCCGTTCATTACTGCCAACATTGGAGCAATTGAAGAAGCATCTGTAGTATGAGGGAAAACGATGATATTTCCGTTTGCCACTTCGCTTACAGCCTGAGCAAATGCCTTAGCCGAGAAACTTTTAAGACCTTCGTCTTTGATATTGATAACATTTGATGCTCCATATTTGTATAATAAATCTGAAGAATCGGTAGGGTTTACAGAGATCGCCGTAACTGTTTCACCAGCCTTATCTGAAATAGCTTTAGCGTAAGCCACTGCTTCAAAAGCCGCTTTTTTGTAAACTCCGTTTATATTTTCTGCGTATACGAATACTGCCATTTTACAATTAATTTAAAGATTAAAAAATTTAATGATTAAAAGATTAGATTACCTTAGCTTCTTCGTGAAGTAATCTTACCAATTCATCCAAATTATCAGGAGAAACCAATTTCACAGCTGCTCTTGGCGGCACACTGTCATAAAATACACCCTGAACTTTCACTTCTGAAGAAGTAGGCTCTACCACTTGCAAAGGCTTAGTTCTTGCAGACATAATCCCTCTCATGTTTGGAATAATCAAATCTTTTTCATCTACCAATCCTTTCTGGCCAGCGATTACAGCAGGTAATTTTACAGAAATAGTCTCTTTACCGCCTTCGATTTCTCTTACAGCAGTCGCTTCACTTCCATTAACGTCTAATCCTACAGAAGCATTCACGAAAGCCTGGTTCAATAACTGAGCCACCATTCCGGGAACAGAACCACCATTATAATCGATCGATTCTTTACCGCAAAGAATTAAATCATATCCTCCGTTTTGAGCTACAGAAGCGATTTCTTTCGCTGTTGAGAAGCTGTCTTTAGGATCAAGGTTTACTCTTACTGCATCATTTGCACCGATTGCCAATGCTTTTCTGATCACCGGCTCTGTACTTGCATCACCTACATTGATTACCGTTACGGTAGCCCCCTGAGACTCTTGTAATTTGATTGCTTTTGTTAAAGCAAATTCATCTAAAGGATTGATTACAAACTGAATTCCGTTTTTGTCGAATGCAGTTTTATCTGCTGTGAAGTTAATTTTGGAAGTAGTATCTGGAACACTACTTATACAAACTAATATTTTCATATGTTGTTCTTATTATTTAATGGTCATATGCAACCTTACGGTTTCATGTGTACTATATTTATTGTTTCTCTTTTGTATAAAATTAGGGATTTTATACGGAGATTTTGTTTTAATTAATTTCTGCTAATATAAATAAAAAATATATTATGCATGCATAGCACTTATTATTTTACTATTCAATGCATTAAAGTCCTTACTTTGCTGGTTTTGTTGCCCTAAATTCGATCTTACTGGGTAAAACTCTTGGATTCATTTTTAAAATATCCAAAACCAAATTTCCCATATCTTCCGGCTGAATCTTCCATTCATCTTTTTCAGAAGGAACATTTCCGTTGAAATTTGTGGCCACCGAACCCGGCATAATTACCGTTGATTTAATGTTATATTTTCTTAAATCAATCATAGCAGCCTGCGTGAAACCTACAACTCCGAATTTGGATGCGTTGTAGCCTGTCCCGTTTTCAAAGAAATTAGCTCCGGCAAGGCTTGAAACCGTGATGTAATACCCTTCTGTCTTTTTTAATTCCTCAACAGAAGCTTTTAAGCTATAGAAAACTCCCGTTAAATTGGTCTCAATCATATCGTTCCATTCTTCTGCGGATAATTCATCTACAGGCTTAAAAATTCCTAAACCTGCATTAGCAATGACAAAATCCAATCTTCCGAATTTTTCAATTGTATATTTTACAGCTTCCTGTTCGCTTTCAAGACTTCTTACATCAGAAACGATCCCCAGTACATTTTTTGAATATTTCTGAAGCTCTTTTTCCGCTTTTTCCACATCATCTCTTTTTCTTCCCGAAAAAGCTACCGAAACTCCATTTTCAAGTAAAATTTTTGCAATCCCGAAACCGATTCCTTTTGTTCCGCCTGTGATATAAGCCACTTTATTCTCTATCATAAATTCTGGATTTAAGTTCTTAAAAATAACAAAAACGCCCCAAACGGAGCGTTTAATAAACCTAAGATTTATCATTAAACTTATTTTTTAATAAACTTCTCTGTCTTTATCCCTTCCTTAGTTGCAATCTTTAATATGTAATTTCCGGATTGAAGACTTGTGACATCAATCTTGTTATCATTTAGTTTGATATCTAATTTTCTGCCTGCCATATCATAAGCTTCTACACCATTGATTTTAGATTTCGATTTTATAGTTAAATGATCTGAGGCAGGATTTGGGTATATTCCGATATTATTATCCTGTGCAGTTTCTGAAGTTGCCAGTATATTCTGTGTCACTTTCACATTATCCAAAATAATAGCTAGCTGATTGCTGGTTCCATAATGCCTAAAATATATCTTCACATCCTGTCCACCAATTCCTGAGATATCAGCAGTTCTCAAATTTGCCACGCTTGCTTCGTTAGCCGTAAGCGTTTCTTCGAAAACAGGTGATTCAATCCCCATAAATACAGCATTTGCCTGTAAAACATATACCGCATAATGCTCATCAGGAAGTGAAGGAAAAAAAGACCCTATCTGGTAAGATAATGCCAGATTGCCCCCGGCAGGCAAAGTAATTACAGGAGAAACCAGCAAATTGTCCGGTGTTGTACCTGCGGAAAGAGAAACGTAGATTCTGCCTGAATATCCCCAAGGATCCGTATTATTAGGTTCATCATCAATACCCCAATTCTGAGAATCTCCATCATTATCAACTAATGTCCAGTTATTGACAGTCGGAGAATTTGTTTCAAAAGTTTCGTTAAAAATTGTTGTTTGCGCATTAAGTTGTGAAATTAGCCCTAATATTCCAAGAAGTAAAAATGTTTTCATAATAATACTTTAATAATTTATCTGATGTATTATCAAATATAACAGGATTAATTAATAATACAAATTTTATTTCAAAAATGAGTGAATTTTAAACAAATTATACATCAATAAATTATTATGAATTAATTTTAATCATTTTAAACATATTTAAGAACAGCACATAAAAAAACGCCCCAATATGGAACGTTTGCAATTAATATTGAATTTTTCAGTAAATTTTATTTAAGCTAAACCCATTCAGAATCAAATCTTTCGAAACATAAAAAAATCCTTAAGAATTAACTTAAGGACCTTATATTATTTTGAATAGTTTTCAAAAAACAACGGAATACTTTCAATTCCTTTATAGAAATTAAATAATCCGTAATGCTCATTTGGAGAGTGAATCGCATCAGAATCAAGACCAAAGCCCATCAATACTGATTTAGCCCCTAAAACCTGCTCAAACATCGCGGTAATAGGAATACTTCCTCCTCCTCTATACGGAAGAACCTCTTTTCCGAATGAAGTCTCCATGGCCTGTTTTGCAGCTCTGAACTCTTTTGTATCTGTTGGCAAAACGTAAGGCATTCCTCCATGATGCGGCGTAACTTTAACTTTTACGTTATCCGGAGCAATTTTATGGAAATATTTCGTGAATTTTTCTGTAATCTCTTCCGGAGTCTGATAAGGAACCAAACGCATTGAAATTTTAGCCGAAGCCTTTGAAGGAATCACTGTTTTCGCGCCTTCTCCTGTGTAACCACCCCAAATTCCGTTGCAGTCTAAAGTAGGGCGAATAGATGTTCTTTCTAATGTTGTATATCCCGTCTCTCCTTCAACTCCGCTCAATCCGATTGATTTTTTGAATTCTTCAGGGTTGTCTTTCAACTTATTCATATCTGCTCTGTCAGCATCAGAAACATCTTCTACATTATCGTAGAATCCGTCGATTGTGATTTGTCCGTCTTCATCGATCAATTTAGCAATCATTCTTGAAAGCACATGAATCGGGTTTGGAACTGCACCACCGTAAAGTCCTGAGTGCAAATCTCTGTTCGGACCTTCAACTTCCACTTCCACATAGCTCAACCCTCTCAAACCTGTCGTAACAGTAGGCTGCTCGTTGCTGTAAATATGCGTGTCAGAAATCAAAATACAGTCGCAAGACAATTTCTCTTTGTTTTCATTCACGAAATCTCCAAGGCTCACAGAACCAACTTCTTCCTCACCTTCCAAAATAAATTTAACATTACAAGGAACCGAATTTGTCTTCATCATCGCTTCAAAAGCTTTTAAATGCATGAAAAACTGACCTTTATCATCTGCAGAACCTCTTGCGAAGATTGCTCCGTCAGGATGAAGCTCTGTTTTTTCGATATAAGGCTCAAAAGGAGGTCTTGTCCATAATTCCAAAGGATCGGCAGGCTGTACGTCGTAGTGACCGTAAACCAAAACCGTCGGCAAATTTTTATCTAAAATTTTCTCTCCAAAAACGATAGGATATCCCTTTGTCTGGCAAACTTCCACATTGTCGGCTCCGGCATTTTTAAGGTGTTCTGCGACAACTTCCGCACACTTCAATACATCATCTTTGTACGCAGGATCAGCAGAAATAGAAGGGATTCTCAATAACTCAAATAATTCATCCACGAAACGCTGCTTGTTTTCGTTAATGTAATTTAATGTCTCTTGCATTGTTAAATTTTGTTTCGTTAAAAGTAAAAAAAATGGTGTGCAGGAGCAAACAAAAACATATAATTTTCCTCAGGTTTATGATTATGCGATTTTTTTAAGTCTGATTACCTTTGTTTTGTTGTGATAAATGGATGATACGACCACAACCCTAGCCCCGATTGGAGCATTTGTCTGAGCTCATTTTGTTTATTTCGGCGGCGGCAAAGCCGCCGCCGAAATAAACAAAATAGCGAGTGCGGAAAGCGGGATAAAGCTCCAAAAAAAATATCCCGCATTTCTGCAGGACATTCTTTATATGGTGTACTAATAATTAGTGTTCAGCTTTTGGCGTTTGAGCTTCTGTAGGCTTTGCAGTTGCCGTTGCACTGTCTGCTTTTGGAGCTTCTCCTTCGTGCTTTTCAGCAGTTGCCTCTTCTTTATGTTCTGCAGCAGCTTCGTGACTATGGCCGTGAGCTTCACCTTGTGGATCATCAGAATATCTTTCCATCCCTTCTTCAAGTTTCAGGGTATTCTTATTTCCTCCGGCTTGTATTTTTTTACAGCTTACAGCTACAGTTGCAACAGCTAAACATATAATTAATTTTTTCATATGTAAAATTTATTTTTTTAAAGGTCATATGGAATCGCATTTTTGTAGCCGTTTATAATTATTTTAACAGCAAGCGATTTCATGCTTAATTTTTTGATTGCCCAAAATTAAGAAATCCTACATTTTTCGGCAACATTTTTATACTGATTTTAAAATTATTTTACCTTTTTTGGATTGTGTAAAAATAAGGTAGTGTTCTCCACCATCTTTGAGTCCGTATTTTTTTTTGATTTCTTCCGGTTTTAAAGGGTAGTTTTTTGAGATGATATTAAACTGCTCTTTCTTTTTAATCTGCTTAGCATCAATCACTTCCATTTCAAAAACTCTTCCCGGAAAATTATCAATTTTCTCGTTTGATGTATAAAAATGCGTATTCGGATGAAGCTTTTTCAATCCAAATTTCTCCGAAATTAAATTAAAAACTCCAGCCTTTAAAATTGTATTGTTCGGAATATAAATGAAATTTTCGGGTTCAGAAAACTCTGAAACAGCATTTTCTTCTTCATTAAACTGATATTCAAAGTCAGATTCTCCACTTTCCAGATTGACACATTTACAAATAATTTTCTCCGATTTTTGATTGGATAAGAAAATTACGACTTCTTTTACATCGTTTTTGACGGCAATAATTTCAATCCTGAAAATATTCGTCACAACGGAAACGAGATATTTAAGATCAATCAAAGGAGACAATTTGATGATCACTTCTTTTGAAATTGACAATAATTTTTCCTGGATTTCAAGAATATTTGGTGATAAATCTTCCAAAAGAAAAACTTTATTTTTATTGCTGTCTCTTCTCGCAGGATCAAGGTAAATAATATCAAATTTTTCCTGATTTTGATTGAGAAAATCTTCTAATTTCTCATTAATAAATGCTGCTTTTTTGCCTAAAATATTCCAATTATGCTCAACAATTTCCAATAATTCGGTATTTTGTTCGATAAGCGTAATTTCATCAAAATTTTCAGACAAATAATAGGCATCAATCCCGAAACCGCTCGTTAGATCAATAAACTTTTTGCCTTTTATGATGTCTGATTTATAAAGAGCCGTTTTTTCAGAAGAAGATTGTTCAAGATTAAGTTGTGGTGGAAAAATTATTCCTTCTTTCAACAAAAACGGAAATTTTTTCTGCGCAACCTGCTTTCCTTTGATCTGTTGTACAATTTCCTGCATGGAAACATCTGGAAATGGGGATTTTTTTAATAACAAAGAATGCAAGTCTGTGTTCAGGTTTGCATTAATGTAGTTTTGAATTTCTTTGTTTAAAATTTTCTTGACCACAGATTTTCTCAGATTTTCACAGACGTTTGTGTTATATTTTTTCTAATTAATCAAGGTTTCCGTTTATTTTTCGAAATAATGACTTTATCTTCAACAATAATATCGGCAATAAAACTGGAATCAATAATAGCATCTCTATATTTTACCTTCATAGGAACCTGAGTTTTAACTTGTAATCCATTATTTCGGAGTTCATAAGCTAAAACATTTTCATAAACTTTTTCTAATAAGCCAGGTCCAAGTTCGTTATATACAGAAAATATTGATTTTCTGACATAAAAACTTATCTCATTTTCTTTCATCGTAATTGTGTTCTTTATTTGAATTTTCGCAACTCATATATGCGAATCATCTGTGAAAATTTGTGTAATTTGTGGTTAATGATCTTTTTTTAATTTGATTGCAGATTATCTCAGATTGACACAGATGTTTGTGTTTTTTATCTTTTATAAAAAATATAATCCGTCAGTAAGGGATCAATTCCGCTTTGTTTGAGCAAAGAATTGATCTGTCCTCTGTGATACGTCGAGTGATTGATTGCCTGAAAAAGCATTTCAAAAATACTGTTTTCAAATTTTGTTCCTCTTGAATTTTGGTATTCAATTCTTTGATCTAAATCTGAATTTTCAACAATCTGAATACTTTTCTGAAAGTTCTGATGATTAATTTCTTCTAAATTTTCAAAAGGATTGATTTGCCAGACTTCAAAAGATTTTTCACCTAAAACCCTTGAATTCCAGACTTGCTGAGCATTCAACGTATGATTGATTAAACTGATGATTTTTTCGTCAATTTTCGAATTGTTTTCTGAAATAATTTTAATCATTTCGTGATTGAAATGATACGTATATTCAAATAAATCGATCAGTTTTTGTTTCATTATTCAAACATCTCTGCCCAACGAACGGCTTTTATTTCGTTTACGTTATACATTTCTTCAACAGACTTTTTGACGTCTAATTTTGGGTATAAATTAACACCGATGAGTTTTATTTTTCCTTCCTCAATCCAATTTTGCTCTTCTACAGCCTGATCGTAGATCTTTTTCTGGATAACTCCTTGTTGCAAAAGCTTAAGATATCCTCCAGCTTCTTCGATCTCAACGAATAAAGCCCAAGATTTTTCAGCAATTTGCTGGGTAATATCTTCTACATAATAGCTTCCGTTTGAGGCATCTTCAAAGACATTGATGATACTTTCGTAAGCCAAAACGATCTGTTGTTTAAACGAAATTTCTTCAGAGTTTTCTGTACTTCCGTTAATCAGATAATTGGTGCTGTACACCGCATCTGCTCCGCCAATCATTGCTGAAGCAAGTTCCAAAGTCGAACGGATCAGGTTATTTTCACTGTCTGAAACCGCTTTATTTCTTGATGAAGTTTCCGCAAAAATGTACGGAATTTCATCTAAGTTATATTCTTTTGAAAGTTGATTAAAAACGATTTTAAAAGCTCTCAATTTTGCCATTTCAAAGAAATAATTTCCTCCGACAGCAATTCTGAAAAGCAGTTTATTTAAGATTTCAGTTCCGTAAACTTCCACTAATTCTTTTGTTTTTGCCAAAGCAATTCCCAGTTGCTGATAAATTGCGGCTCCGGCATTCTGATGAAGAGAAATATCAACACAAATGTTTCTTTTAAAATCTTTCGCCAGTAATTCCTTCACTAATTGATCGTTTATTTCCCCTTTATTTTCGTCAAAAACATCAATTAATGAAAAATATTGATCTTCATCTTTCGGACTGATATGCTCCGCCAAATCTTTATTATTAATGAAAATAGCTTTCTGCTCAAGATGCTCCACATTTTCATTTAAGAGAAAAGCAAAAACATCTTCTTCCAGGCTTTCATGATAATTGGCAACCAAATGTGTATTTTCTTCCACTTTCGGTAAATTGACCAAAGGTTTCTGAACTGAATCATAGAAAGGCTTTACATTAATTCCTTCCAAATTTTCTTTTTTCAGAATCGTGTAAATATCTTCTGTTTTAAGCTGTTTTTTTACTAGAGTTTCCCAGGCTGTATTTGACATTGATTATGGATTATTTGTAAATTTTTATGAATAGTGAATAGTCAATTCGCAAACTTGTCAATTTAGAAATTCACTTACAAAGCAAAATTCACAATTGACAATTGACTTTTTAACTATTTTTTAGCAACATTTGTGCTGTCTACCACCAAAATGAAAATTTCTTCATTTGGCTTTTTCATAAAATAATTTTCTCTTGCGTATTTTTCTTTTTCAGATTTATTGTTCATCAGTTTTTTATAGAATGCATCATTCTTTTCGTATTCTGATTTATAATAAACCAACTGGTCTTCGTATTTGCTGATTTCCCCGTTAAGCTCGTTGATCACAAGAAACGAAGTTTTATCAAAGAAAATCATCCATACCAAAAACAAGCAGATTGTAAGAACATATTTATTTAACACATAATGCTTAATAAACTTGATCGTCTCTGATGTAGGTTGAATGTCTTTTATTAATTTTTTCTCAGCCATTTTATTTTTTTTAGTGCTTTTTCAATGAATTTTTAATCACAGTAGTCAGAAAATCTATAGCTACCGAGTTTTGTTTCATATTTGGAATAATTAAATCTGCCTCGTTTTTAGAAGGTTCAATAAATTCCTGATGCATTGGCTTCAACGTGGTTTGGTAACGGTGAAGAACTTCATTTAAATCTCTTCCTCTTTCCTGTGTATCTCTCCTGATTCTTCTGATTAATCTTTCGTCGGAATCAGCATGAACGAATACTTTCAGATCAAATTCTTTCAGTAATTCTTTATTAGTTAACACCAAAATACCCTCCACAACCAACACATTTTTAGGTTCTACAGTCACATGATCTCCTGTTCTGGAATGCGTTACAAAACTGTAAATCGGCTGCTCGATCACTTCCTGATTTTTTAAAGCCTTTACATGTTTTAACATCAATTCAAAATCTATCGACTTTGGATGATCATAATTCAGGGCTTCTCTTTCTGTAAGCGTCAGATTATGATTATCGTGGTAATAATTATCCTGAGAAAGGATGTTCATTCCCTCAATATCAAGCTGTTGCAATATCTTGTCAACAACTGTAGTTTTGCCGGATCCTGTACCTCCTGCAATTCCTATTACAAGCATTCTTTGAGTTTCTTTAATTGGTACAAATATACTATTTTAGATGAATGCAGTAAAATAATCGATCTGATTTTAATACCAATAAAAAATCCGATGCAGAAACACCGGATTTATATAAGATTTTAAAGTTTTATTTTTTGATAAATTTCGTTGAGATCTCCATTCCTTTTATGGTTAAAATGTAGTCTCCTGTCGGAAGATTTGAAACATTAATTGTATTTTTATTGCCATTAATTGTTGTTTCTAACGCTTTTCTGCCTTCCATATTGTAGATTTCCACTTTCTGTTCTTTATTGATTTTCATTGAAACATGAAGAACATCAGAAACTGGATTAGGATAGATCGCAATCATCTCTTTTCTCGAAGTTTCTTCTGCACTTAACAGACAAGTATAAGCCGGTAAAACATACCCTGTGTCGGTAAATTCTTCTGTAATCGTATTTACATCCGTACATGTAAAACCAAACTGACCTAACATATCAATAGCAGCCTGTCTTACGGCGATTGCGGCATTTTGCTGATTTGTACCTGAATCTGTCATAGAAAGACCTTCCAAGAATGCACGGTCAGTTTTTTCTTTCCCGATTTTGTCATAGATTCTCATCAAAGCTGAAGCCCAGATTTGTCCGTCGGTATGTATTGCACCTGTAAGACCTGTTGGATAAGAGGCTGTATAATTTGTAATTCTTCCAGCCCAAAACGGATTGTGACCGTCCCAGTTAAACATCCACTGACGTGCCGGAGCAGATAAATTCCATTGATTTAAACTTCTGCTATATGACTGCGCCCAATAATCTCCAGAACCTTCACCTAAGCCTTGTACTTGAGAAGCACTATCGTCTGTTAACCAATCATGTACACCGTGTCCCAGCTCATGAATGATAACGTCTGCATCTTCCGCATCGTCTACACCGCCTTCTCCAAACGCTAAAGTTTGGTTAGAAGGACTATAATGAGAGTTATCAGCACCACTTAAACCGTGCGGATCAAATCTTAAAACACCATTATATAATGATGGCTTACAAAAAATTCCCAGTGTCAAATTGATATAACGAAGATTATTATCCAAATGCCAGTAAGCGTTTGCAGCCTCGAAACCCTGATCATTTCTATTAAATAAAAACTGATTGGTCGCCTGCGTAAAAAGTCCTGTATTTGGAGCTTCAAGATTTTGTACCTCTACATAAGTTCCTTTTAATTTATAAACACCTGCCGCTAATTCTAATTCAGGAATGGTAACTAAAGTTCTCGCAGCATCCAGGCTTGTGTTGGTTGCGTCACTTCCGTCAACATACTGTCCGCCATAAGCAACCTGCATTTTAGAAAGGGGATCCGGCTCGTATATGTACGCAGAGCCTGTTACCAAAGGGTTTTTCTTGACTTCAGCTTCTTTATTAGACTTTTTATTTGGCTTTGTAGGATCGTTTTTATCGTGATGATAAATTGAAATATCTTTTACGCTAATAACTTCTCCCGTTTGTGCGTCAACAATTGTTTCCCAACTTCCGGGATTATCATGAGAGTTTATTAATACCCTGTAAACCAATTTTGTATCTCCAGAATCCGTCAGGTATACAAATAATTTGGTTTGCTCAAAAACAATATCTCCTTTTGACTGAGAAGCGACATGAGCTTTTCTAAGCGCATCAGTCTCAGAAATCGAAGGAATTGTGTTAATATCTTTTACACCTTTTTTATAACTTTCTGTAGAGGTATAAGTTATTTTTCCCTGTTTGTTAAAATGAATGACAATTTCCGATTGAAAAACAGGAACATCTTTGATCATTTGTTTAAAACGCAATGTCTCTCCGGAGTTACCCTTTCTGACGTAACTTAATTTATGCTGACTAAAATTCTGAACGCCTAAGCTTCTTGAATTTTCCGTGATCCATCTTTTGGCAGGAGCTTCTAAATTTGATTCCTGAGCAACAAGGCTGGTAAAAGACAATGTGCAGCCCAGGATTAGAGAGTTAATTTTTAATTTCATAATGTTTTTTTTATGTTATATCTGCTAAATTAATAAAGATTATTAAAAAAACAAATTTCTTTTCAATTTATTAGATGAAATCAATTAAAAAGGATTAAAAATTTGAGAAATTAAAAATAAAAAAGCTCCAACCTTGGTCAGAGCATTAAATTATACTATTTCGCTTGTTAATTCCCTTGAAATAAGTTTCTCATGCATGGGTTTCAAAACTTCCATTGAGCCGGTTTTCACAGTGCATTTGCCTTTGAAATGTACTAAAATCGTACACTGCTCGGCCTGTTCCAACGTGTGTTTGCAAATTTCAACTAAAGAATCGATCACATAATCAAATGTATGAATGTCATCATTATGTAAAATCAATTTATAAACATCATCCGTTTCCTCCAAAACCAGTACTTCTTCTTCGTACTGACGTTTCGGGTTTTCATAATCTTTAATATTGTAATAAAAAATCATCCCAATTCTTTTAAACTTCTCCTATTCTGTCTGCTAAATCATTGATAACATTTGGTCCTTCATAAACCAATTCTACGAGCTCAACGCTCTTATTATTCATTTTCAAAATTTTGAAATGATAATTTTCAAGATCAAATTCCTGATTTTCTTCTGGAATATCTGCTAATTCATGAAGAATAAGTCCGGCTAATGAGTTGTATTCGCTTTCTTCCGAAAGTGGGAGTCTTTTAGGTAAAAATTCATTAATTTCATCCAAAGGCTGTGTCGCCTGAACCCAATAGGTATGCTCTCCTATTTTATCAACGATTTTTTCTTCATCATCCTCTTCATCCTGTATTTCACCAACCAATTCTTCCAGAATATCTTCAAGAGTGATAATACCTTCCGTACCACCAAACTCATCAATTACAATTGCCAAATGCTGTTTTTTCTGCTGAAAAGTCTTCAATAAATCGGAAATTTTCTTACTTCCAACCACAAAAAACGCATCACGCATCAATTCTTTTAAATCTTCGTGATTAATTTCGCCTTTTCTTCTGACAAATTCACGGATAATTTCTTTTGTATATAAAATACCGATCACATTATCAATCGAATCAACATAAACCGGAATACGCGAGTAACCACTATCCATGATTTTATTAATAATCTCGTTGATATCTTCCTCAAAATCAATTGAAGTAATGTTCTGACGAGGCACCATAATCTGTTTCGCAGAGTGATCTGTGAAATCAAATGCATTTTTGATGATTTCGTAATTTTCTTCTTCAATTTCTCCGCTGTCGGCACTTTGTTTTACCAAAAGCTGAAGCTCTTCTGTCGAATGAATCTCCTGCTCGGAAGCGGGATGAATCTTAACCAATCTTAAAAAAGTATTTGACATTAGATTCATCAACCAAATAAATGGTTTGAAGATCGTATAAAAAACTCTCAACGGAACTGCAGTTGCCATTGTCGTCGCTTCTGATTTTCTGATCGCTATTGATTTTGGAATAAGCTCACCAAATACAATGTGCATCACTGTGATTAGCACAAAGCTTGTGACAACTGAAATTGTGGTAATAGTTGTCTGAGCCAATTCAACATTCAAAGAATGAAAAATACTTTCAACAACATGGTGTAAAGCACTCTCCCCAACCCAACCAAGGGCAAGAGATGCCAATGTAATACCCAGCTGTGTCGCAGAAAGATACTCATCAAGATGCTTAATGATATGCTCTGCCTGCTTAGCCATAGAGTTACCTTCGGCTGCTTTTAACTGGATTTGTGAGTAACGAACTTTAACAATTGAAAATTCTGCGGCTACGAAAAAGCCATTAAGTAATACAAGAAACAAGGCTAACAAAAGCCTGACTATGTCCGAGTCCATTTAGAAATTATATAAAATTTATTATTACAAAGATATACAAAATAAAAATAACAAAAAAAGCACCGAGAATATCGATGCTTTAATATTATGTTAAAATAATTCTTTACGAATTTTTCAAGGCTTCTGCTCCTGAAACGATCTCTAAGATTTCGTTTGTAATTGCAGCCTGTCTTGCTTTGTTGTAGAAAATCACTAAATCATTCTTCAGCTCCTGTGCGTTGTCAGTTGCTTTATGCATTGCTGTCATTCTCGCACCGTGCTCAGACGCTACAGAGTCTAAAACAGCTTTGAAAACCTGAGTTTTAATAGATTTAGGAATCAAATTATCTAAGATTTCCGCTCTGTTTGGCTCAAAAATATAATCTGTTTCTACCTGAGGTTGTGTAGGATCTACTTCTGCCATTGTGATCGGAAGAAGTTTTTCTGTAGTTACTTCCTGAGTAGCAGCATTAACGAATTTGTTATAAATAACATATACTTCGTCAAATTTCCCCTCTTTGAAACTGCTCATTACTGCTTCAGTAACATTAGCAACTGTATCAAAATTCAGATTATCAAAAACGGCACTTTCATTTGAATATACTGTACGAGTTTTTCTTACAGCATCATAAGCTTTTTTACCGATTGAAAGAACTTCAACCTCATATTGAGCATTATTCTGAAACTGAATGTTTAATTCTTTTACAACATTAGAGTTGAATGCACCTGCCAAACCTCTGTTTGATGTAACAGTGATGAAAAGTACTCTTTTAACCTCTCTTTTTTGAGCATAAATAGAAACCTGATCAGGATCTGAGCTAGAATTTACATTCTGGATGATCTCCTGTAGTTTTTCAGAATAAGGTCTTAACATTAC
>Ga0157375_10000758_pt1 | contig 28335 bp, 21 predicted proteins | sample M35metaG_FD_115311 | JGI IMG/M metagenome (GOLD analysis project Ga0157375, IMG submission 115311) | Miscanthus rhizosphere microbial communities from Kellogg Biological Station, Michigan, USA - M3-5 metaG | ecosystem: Host-associated > Plants > Roots > Rhizosphere > Soil | place: USA: Michigan... | reverse complement strand
TCATCATGATGATCGGGGCCTGGAGGGCGGCCACCGAGGAGAGAGCAAGGTTCAGGAGGATGAAGGGATAGGGATCGAAGTTCGCCACGCGGGAGACGTTCACCGTCATCCAGATGGTCATGATGACCGAGAAGAGGATGATAAACGGCCAGGAGCCGCCGAAGGCCGCTACGCGATCAGCAATGCGCTGGCCGAACGTCAGCGTCTCCTCCTGCTCTTCCAGCACGTTGCGCGAGACCTGGCGTGACATCAGCTCGTTCGTCTGACGCAACCGGTCGCCCATCTCTTCGATGATGCGTAGCGCGGCGGCGGGATTCTTGTGGACGAAGTCGACCAGGTCGTCGCGATCGAGGCGGATGAGTCGCGTCGGCTTCATCGCCGTGGCCGTGGCCGAGCGCGGCGCGCCGTCGAAGAGCGACAGCTCGCCGAAATACTGGCCGTTGAAGAGCGTGGTCAGGACGACTTTGCCGGTCCCTTCGCCGTACGCGATCTCCACGGCGCCGTCTTCGATCACCAGCAGTGAGGAACCTTCGTCGCCCTGGCAGAAGATGGTGTCGCCGGCGGCGTATTCGACTTCCTCGAGGCGGATGGTGAGGCCGTTCAGATCGTCCTGCGTGAGCGATTCGAACAGCGGAATGTTCGCCAGAAGCTCCTGTCTCGTCATGTGACGGAAGAGTACGTCAGCGCCGCGCTTCCTCCAAGCGTTGCGCGTGGGCGCTCAGCAGGTCGCTGCGGGTGAGCATGCCGACGACGTGCGACGGATCGCCGCGCTCGACCACCGGCAGGCGCCCGATCTGCTCGCGCACCATGTGGTCGGCGGCCTCGCGCAGCGACATATCCGAGTAGACCACCGAGGGTGGGCGTCGGATCAGATCGCCGACGCGCGTGTAGGGCTCGCGGTCGATGAAGTCGCGCCGCGTCACCACGCCGAGGAGGCGGCCGTCGCGGTCGACCACGGGGAAGCCCTGGTGCGTCGGTACCAGCGCGTGCACCTCGCTGATACGCTGATCGTCGCGCAGCGTCACCACGTTGTGCGAGCAGGCGTCGCTCACGGAAATGCGGTCGAGGTAATCGGCCGCGTACTCCATCGGCACGCGCACGCCGCGGCGGGCCAGCTTCTCGGTCATGATCGTGTTGCGCATCAGCAGAGACGAAACGAGGAACCCGGCCGTGCATCCTGCCAGCAGCGGCAGGAGTCCCATCGGCTGCAGCGTCGTCTCGAAGGCGAAGACCACTGACGCCAGCAACGCTCGCGATGCGCCGGCGAACATCGCCGCCATCCCGACGAGCGCGCAGATGCGCGGATCGATGCCGAAGCGGGGAAACTGCTTCGCCGCCAGCTCGCCGAGGGCCACGCCGGCGCCGCCGCCGATGGTGAAGAGAGGAGCCAGCGTTCCCCCGGACGTTCCGCTGCCGAGGGAGATCGACCAGGAGACGAACTTCATCAGGCAGAGGAAAATGACCGCCTTGCCCGCGAGTTGTCCGGCCACCATCCCCTCGATGTTGTCGTAGCCGACGCCGAGCGTGTGCGGGGCGAAGAAACCGATCGCGCCGACGACCAGCCCGCCGAGGGCCGGCCACCACATCCAATGGATCGGCAGTTTCTCGAAGAGATCCTCGATCCAGTAGACGGCGCGGGTGACGTAGACCGCCAGCCAGCCGACCAGCGCGCCGACGATGGCGTATGCCGCCAGCGCTTCGCCGCTGGGACGGGCCAGCATCGGCATGGCGAAGATCGGCTCGGTCCCGACGTAGAGCATGCGGATGGCCGTTGCCGCGGCGCTGGCCAATGCCACCGGCACGATCGAGCGCGGACGGAACTCGAAAAGCAGCAGTTCGACGGCGAGCAGCACCGCGGAGACGGGACTGCCGAACGTGGCCGCCATGCCTGCGGCGGCACCGGCGGCGAGGAGTGTCTTTCGTTCGTCCGCGGTCGTTTTCAGAATCTGTCCGATGAGCGATCCCAGCGCGCCGCCGGTGGCGATGATCGGTCCCTCGGCGCCGAACGGGCCGCCGGTGCCGATGGAGATGGCCGCGCTGACCGGCTTGAGCAGCGTCACGCGCGCCGGGATCCGGCTCTCGTTCAACAGCACCTGTTCCATCGCCTCGGGGATTCCATGGCCGCGAATCGCTTTCGATCCGTAGCGGGCCATGATGCCGACGATCAATCCACCGATCGCCGGTACGACGAGAACCGTCCATCCGAAGTGATTGCCGGCGGGGGAAGTGAAGGCGGTGGAGAAGCGGCCGTAGAACGCGATGTTGGTGACGATGCCGATCAGTCCTACCAGCGCCTGAGCGATGAAGCCGGTGATGACCGCGAGCAGCACCGACCAGAAGCAGATGAGGACCACTCGTTTGTCGATGAAGGCTCGCTCGATGGGTGTGCGCGGCTCCGTTATGTCTGGCGCGACCGGAATCCCTTCCGTCGTCGCTGCTCCCTCCACACTCAGATCACTTGGCTGCCGCATTCTTTAATGTCGTCTCCGCGGTTGGTTCTGGTTCTTCTTCAAAAATCATCGGTGCCGGACCGTCATCGGCACCGACGTTGTCGATGATCGTTTCGAACGTGTCCGCGAAACGCCGCCGCTCTTCCTCCGGCATGCGATCGAAGACGTTCAGTAATCGTTCCTGCGCCGACGCCGGCGCTTTTCGCAGCAGCGCGCGTCCGGCCCTGGTGAGATGCAGGACCAGTTTCCGGGCGTCGCGCTCGTCACGGTCGCGCGTCACCAGTCCGGCTTCGACCAGCCGCGTGACGACGACGGAGACGGAGCTCTGATCGGTCAGCGTGCGCGACGCCAGATCGTTCAGCGACATCGCCGGAGTTTTCCCGAGCTCGGTGAGTGCGAAGAGTTGCGCGCCGGAGATGCCCAGCTCTGCCTGCGCCTGGCGGTCGCTGACGCGCAGCAGGCGGACGAGGCGGCGGATGGAATCGAGGATGCGTTGGCTATCGCTCATCACGCAACCCTAAACATACTTGGGATCGCATGAAATCGCCAACGTCACGCCTGACAGTGATGTTCCATAATCGCGGGCGATGACCGAAAAGCGATACGACCGCGCCTACTTCGACCACTGGTACCGCGGCAGGCATCGCGTCAGCACGAAAGATGATGTGCGGCGCAAGGTCTCGCTGGCGGTAGCGGAGTGCGAGTACTTTCTCCACCGCCGGCTGCGATCGGTGCTCGATGCCGGCTGCGGCGAAGGAGCGTGGCAGCCGCACATCAAGGCGCTTCGCCCCGGCGCGAAGTACCTCGGGCTTGATCCGAGCGACTACGCGGTCGCGCGCTTCGGCGCGAAACGCAACATCCGCAAGGCTTCCTTCGGCGACCTGCGTTCCGCACGCCTGCGCGGTCCGTACGATCTCGTCGTCTGCTCCGATGCGCTGCACTACATCGATGAAGACGACATCCGCGCCGGGCTGCCGGAGCTGGTCCGCGTCGCCGGCGGCGTGCTTTTCCTGGAAGTGCTGACAGCGGAGGACGACATCATCGGCGATCTGAACGGGATGATCCGGCGGCCTGCGGGGTGGTATCGCAAGCTGTTCGAAAAAGCCGGATTGATCCCGGCCGGTCCGTATACCTGGTTGGCGCCGCCGTTGCGCGAAGACGCGGCAGCACTCGAGGCGTTGCGCTGAGCGCGTATCCTCATATTTCAAGAGGGGCCAACCGTTCGCACTACATTCGCGATCGTCTCCGTCCGTTCAACGCCGCGCGGCCGTTTTCATCATGGCCCGCGGTACGACGAACATGATCTCTTCGGCGATCCAGGCCGGGTCAGCGCTTCCCTGGATCGAGCTCCATTGGGATAGCGGCTCGTTTCCGTAGCGCACCATGCCGCTGTGCAGCGCTTTGTCCTTTCGGTCCTTTTCCGGATTGGGATCGACGTAGCCGAGCTTATTGCGCAGCAACTCCAGATCACCCGGATTGCCGGTGAGAAAGAGCCAGTTCCGCCCGACGTGATGCATCGCCGCGTACTCCTTCAGTTTGTGCGGCGTGTCCTCATGCGGCTTGACGGTGAGTGAATAGAAAAAAATGTCCTGTTGCACCTGCTCTTGCAGGATTTTCTGCGCCCTGAGCAGATTCGCCGTAATCATCGGACACGAAGCGGTGCAGTCGGCATACATGAGATTCAGTACGACGAGCTTGCCCTTGAGCAGATCGTCGTAGAAGCGCACATGTTTTCCTTCGTGCGTCACCAGAGGGACGTTCGGAAAGTAACGCTTGCGCATCACTTCCGGCCCCGAGTCGGGCGGCGCAAATGTTTGCTTGAGAGTGAGCAGATTTCGTCTGGAGATGTCGGTCATGGCTGTCTCCTTACGGGTTGGAATTCGTGTCGCCGGTCGTAGCGACGTCGAACCGCAACATCATGGCGTGATCTTCGTGGATCACGTTGTGACAGTGCATCGGGTAGCGGCCCAGCCAGTCGCGGAATCGCATCTTCACCTTTACGTTGCCCCTTGGAATCAGCCGGACGACGTCTTTCCGCGACAGATTGACTCCGGTACTTCCACTGCTGCAGCCACTCCAGCAGTACTGGCTTCCCCAATGGCTGTAATTGTTGTAATCGTCGCTGCTGCTGCCATAGAGCCCCGGCGCGCCCGAAGTGATCTGGAACTCCTCGAAGTGCACGTGGATCGGATGGGACCATCCGAAGCCGCCGTTAAAGTTCCACTGTTCGAGTGAATTCTGCTTTACTTTGAACCGGACTGTATTGCAGTTGAACAGCTTCCCATTCACGGTCCACTGTCCGTCACGCGTCTGATCGAAGTCGAACGAGCGGGTGACCAGTGGTGACCCGCTCACACTCGGAAGCGCGTAGTAGGCGGGCAGCGTAGCGGGATTGACGCTGTTGTCGGCTACCGCCGGCCCATCGACGATGATCTTCAACATCAGGAAGCCCTGTCCGCCAGCGACAACGCCACCGGTCGGCCCTCCCTGGCCATTGGGCTGATCGAGGCGGTTTTCGAGGTAGATCGTTTTGCCGGCGTATTGCGCGAAATCGATGATGACGTCCGCTCGCTCGGCTACGCCCAACGCCACCGCCGGAACCTGCACAGGCTTTGGCAGCAGGTTTCCGTCATTCGAAATCTGCCAGAAGGGTTGCGACGCGGATGGATTGGTCAGATCAGTGACATAGACCTGCAGGAAGCGCGACGGCCCGGTGTTCAGCCAGCGCAGCCGGTATCGTCTCGGGCTCACGTGCAGCACCGGCTGGATGACTCCATTGACCAGGAACTTATCGCCGAGGATGCCGTCGGTATTGAAGGTGTCGAATACCAGCATTCCCGTTTGCGCGTCATAACAACGGTCGGCGAAGGCCATTGGGATGTCGTAATTGGGAAATGACGGAAGTCGAAATCCCGTGGTCTCGTCGCCGGTATCGAAATTGTTGAACAGCAGGTAAAAGCCGAGGAGGCCTTTGTACACATTCTGGGAAGTGAAATTCTCGCGGTGGTCGTGGTACCACAAAGTGCTCAGGGACTCATTGATGTCGCCGTTCGTACTGACGTGCGTCGAATTGAAGCCGGCCAGTACGTTCGGATAGTACTGATCGTAATATTGCCCGGCGGCGAAGTAATCACACGGAAAGCCGTCACTTTCCGACGGTGTATGTCCATTGTGCAGATGCGTGCTCACGGAATTGAGTCCGAAGCCGCCATTGGCCGCCGGCAGACTATTGATGTTGCGCACAAGGATCGGCGTACCGTAACGCGCGACATAGGTCGGTCCCGGACTGGTGCCGTCGAAGGTCCAGAGATTCTGCAACGGCAGGCTCGGCGACACTTGCACCGCCTGCTGCCGCTGGGTTACCTGATAGACCTGTGCTGCGGGGAACGGGAAGCCGAGCGCAGGCGCCTGATTCGCGCGCGTGCGGCCCTCGTACGGGAGACCGGTTGCCGGATTGATGGCGGTGTTCGGATTCACGGTTGGCGCCGGGCCGGTGAGCGAGCTGACCGGAATGGCCTGCTTCACCGGAGGAATGGGCATGTCCATCGTCCACGGCGTGGTGACCGGACTGGCGCAGGTGCCGCAGCCGGACGATCCGTAGCGGCAATCGCCACCGCCCCACGAGCTCAGGCCGCGCTTGGCGACGAGCGTACCGGCGGCGGTGATCAATCCCAGCTTCATCAGGTCGCGCCGGCTGGTGAGTCCTGCCGCGATCAGCTCCTGACGGTTCCGGAAGGCTTCGTACATCTCCTTCCAACGCGCGCGTGAAACCCGTTCGCCTCTGTTGTTGAAGTACATCCGCAGTCCTCCTCGCGTTTTCGATGCGTTGAGCCCGGGACAGACGAATTGTGAAGTGCTTCAATATTGGGCCGAACGTCGGCCTTCGGCAAGTCCCTAATTCCAGACGTTCAGAAAGGGTGAACTTGCGGAATTGCTCCGAATGTTACCCGAAACTCCGCCCCGCCGCCCTCCCGGTTCTGCAGGGTGAACGGGAGGTGGTGGTTGGACAGGATCTCGGAGACGATGGTCAGCCCGAGGCCGCGGCCCTCGCGTTTGGTGGTGAAGAAGGGCGTGAACAGCTCGTCCCGGGCGGCGGGATCGATGCCGCGGCCGGTGTCGGCGATTGACAGCACACCGTCGTGAAACGCCACGGCAATCTCGCCGTCATCGCCGATCGACTCCATGGCGTTGCGGATGACGTTGATGATCACCTGCTCGATCTGGCTCTGGTCGGCGCGCACGATCGTCTCGCGCGCGACGTCGATGCGTACGACGATGCGGCGCTGGTCGAGCTCGGGCCGGAGCAGCGTGGCGATGTCTTCGATCACGAACGCCAGCTCCACATCGCGCGGATGCGGCGGCGGCAGACGGACGACGTCGGCGAAACCGGTCATGAAGCGATTCAGCGATTCGATGCGCGCCGCGGCGATGGTCAAGGCATTGGTGAAATCGCCGCGATCGCCGGCCGAGATCTGATCGGCGTAGCGCAGCACCGATTCCAGCAGCGACCGCACCGCGCCGACGGAGTTGTTGACCTCGTGCGACATCATCCGGATCAGCTTCTCGTACGCGGTCTTCTCGGTCAGCCGCAGCTCCTCGGTCATCTCTTCGAGGACGAAAAAAGTCTTGGCGAACCCGCGATCGCGAAACTCGGCGTGCCAGACCTTCAGTCGCCGCGCGCCGGCGAGAGTGACCAGCCTCGACTCGCCGACCGCCACCTGCGGCATGGCCTCGGCGACTGCTGGCTCATCCAATAACCGCTGCGCCGCCGGATTGGTCTGCTCGATGCCGCCATCGAAATCGCAGATGACGATGCCGGACGGCGACGCTTCGACGATTTTCTGCAACAGCTGCTGCTGCTCTTCCGACGCCAGCCGCTCGTCCCGCAGCCGGTCGATCATGGCGTTGTAGATCTCGATCAACCGGTCCATCTCCGGCTGCCCGACCGGAACGAAGCGCGACGTGAAATCGCGCTCGTTGATCAGCTCCGACCCGGTCCGGATCAGCTCCAGCGGCACGAACAGCGCCGTCACCAGCCGGTAGCTGATGACGATGGAGACCGCGAAAAACCCCTCGACGACGAACAGCCACTCCTGGTTTTCCATCAACACGACGACGGCAAGCCCCGCGAAGACGAGATGCAGCGCGATGAACCAGAGGAGGAGTTTGCTGCGGAGGGTCATGGTGTCCGCGCCTTACGCATCGATCCCATACTTCTCCAGCCTCCGATACAGCGCCGCGCGGCTCAATCCCAGTGCCTCCGCCACGCGCGACAGATTCCCCTCGTAGTGCTTGAGGCATTTCACGATCATGCCGCGCTCGATCTCGTCGAGGGTCATGGTGCCGGCGTCGGGGAGGGAGGCGTCGCGGCGCTCGCGGGATTCGAGATCGCGGACGGCTACGAAATCATCGAGCGTCAGCTCTTTGCCGTCGCCCATCACCACGGCGCGCTCGATGGTCTGGCGGAGCTGGCGGATGTTGCCCGGCCAGTTCTGCGTTTTCAGCCACTCCATCGCCCGTGGCGCGATCGTGTCGACGTCGCGGTGATAGATCTCCGCGGCCATGCCGAGAAAGTGCGCCGCCAGGCGGGCGATATCGGCGCGCCGTTCGCGCAGCGGCGGGAGCTGGATGGTGATCAGGTTCAAGCGGTAGAGCAGGTCCTCGCGAAACTCGCCGCGGCCGACCAGCTCGTGCAGCGCGCGATTGGTGGCGGAGACGACGCGGACGTCGACGGTGCGCGAACGGCTGGAGCCGAGAACCTCGTACGTGCGGTCCTGCAGCACACGCAGCAGTTTCACCTGCGAGGCCTGGTCGACTTCGCCGATCTCGTCGAGAAAAATCGTTCCGCCGTCGGCCACTTCGAAGCGGCCTTTGCGATCCTGGCGGGCGTCGGTGAAAGCGCCCCGCACGTGGCCGAACATCTCGCTCTCGAAGAGCGTCGACGAGATTCCGCCGAGGTTGACCTTGACGAAGGCGCGGCCACGGCGGCGGCTGTTGTTGTGAATCGCTTCCGCGACGAGCTCTTTCCCCGTCCCGCTTTCTCCCATGATCAGAACCGAGGCCTCGGTGGGCGCCACGCGGCCGATCAGCTCGAGCACGCGCAGCATTTTCGGATCGCTGCCGATGATCTTGCCGAAGTCGAATTTCTCGTCGAGCTCCGACCGGCTCGGCTCCTCGGAGGCGACATCGCGCGTCTCGGCCAGCTTCAGCGCCGTCTCGACGCTTTGCACCAGGAGCGTGTTCGACCACGGCTTGGTGATGAAGTCGGCCGCGCCGCGCTTCATCCCTTCGACGGCCAGCCCGATCGAGCCCCACGCCGTCATCAGAATCACCGGTAGTTCCGGCTCTTCCGCGCGGATGGCCTCGAGCAGCGCCAGCCCTTCCTCGCCGGTGGTGCGCCGCGAGAAATTCATGTCCTGAATCACCAGCGAAGGGCGCTCGGAGCGGATCACTCCGAGCGCTTCGTCGACGCTATGGGCCGATGACGATCGATGACCATGCTGCTTCAGCAGGAGCACCAGCGAAGCAGTGATCGAAGGGTCGTCGTCGACGATGAGGATCATTCGTAATGCAACGCCTGCGCGGGTTGGACGCGGCCCGCGAGCCAGCTCGGGTACAGGCCGCACAGTAGCGTGAGGCCGTAGATGGTCGCAAGCGCGCCGGCGAAGCCGATGGTGAACGCGGGCGGACTGACAATCTTGAAGACGCCGAGCAGCGGCAGCTGGGCGACGACGATCACGCCGACGATGAGCGCCAGCGTCGAGAGCAGCGCCACTTCGAGCAGGATCTGGCGATTGACCTCGCTCCCGGTCGCGCCGAGCGCGCGGCGAAGTCCGAGCTCGCGCGTGCGGCGGGTCACCGTCTGCCACAACACGCCGGAGAGTCCGAGCGCCACCATGGCGATCAGGAACGACGCCACGATCCCGCCGATGACGGCCGGCGCGATGAAGGCCTTGTTCATCAGCGCGCGCATCTGGTCCATGTGCTGGATGCGTACTTTGTAGTCGGGCGCAACTCCGTGCAGCCGCTTGATGAGCGATTCCTCGAAATCGGCCGGTGTGCCGGGACGGACGCGGAAGATGATTTGACGCACGACGTTTTTCTTCGTCTGTGCCGGCGAGAAGCGGTGGAAGATCATGTTCTCGTGATCCTGCGACAGCTCTCCGTGCTTGCGGAACGGCGCGATCACGCCGAGGACCCGGTAGGACGTTTCCTTGCCGGCCTGAATCGTTTTTCCGACGACGTCGAGTGAGCCCCAGAGCGTGTTGGCGACGTCCGCGTCGATGATGACGCCCTCGACGGCCATGGTCTCGTCGTCGGCATTGAACCAGCGGCCGCGCAATACCGGAATCCGCATCACCTTCGCGAAATCGTCCGAGACGGTGTCGGAGGTGACGTCGATCGAATGGCCGTTCACGGTCAGGTCGGAGATCCATGTCCCGCCACTGTACGGCGGCATGTCACCCGCGGCGGCCGACTCGACTTGCGGCTGTGCTTTCACCTCGCGCAGCATTGCGCCGATCGCGGCCCGGCCCGGCGCGTCATCGGCATTATTCATCGCCATTGCACGCGGGAAGCTGACCTGGGCGCACCACACGTCGTGGTAATCGAATCCGAGCGGCTTGTTCCAGCGGGTGATCATCGAGGCCGCCAGCGTTACCACTGCGAAGACGACCACGAACGAGAAGAAGATCTCGACGATGAGCAGGGCGTTCGCCCGCTTCCGCGCCCACACCAGTTTCAACAGATGACGAATCACATCGCACCTCCGCGAAGAGCATTCACAGGATCGAGACGGGACATCTTCCAGGCCGGATAGATGCCGGAGAAGACGCCGAAGAAGGCAGCGATGAGCATTCCCCAGGCGAAGACGCGCAGGTTGAGATCGAAGTGCGCGCCCGGCAGAAAATCGATGGCGTCAAAGATGCTCAAGAGCAGGAACGCGAGCACGAATGCCGCCGCGCCGCCGATGACGGTGAGGACGACGTTCTCGACCACAAACTGGCCGATCAACATCCGCCTTGGCGCGCCGAACGCTTTTCTCACGCCGACCTCGGAGGCACGCTCGAGGATGCGGCTTAGATTGAGCGTGACCAGATTCAGCGCCGGCAGCGTCATGAAAAGCAGCGCCACGGCCAGGAATCCGATGCGAAGAACCGTCGGGCCGCGCGCGCCGAACTTGTCGTCCGTCAGATCGCGGGCGATTCCCTCGAAGGTGGTGTCGAGTGCGGAGCGGATTTCCTTGAACGTCTTCGGATCGTCGATGGGAACGTGCGAGACGCGCGTGTTGAACTCGCGCTGGATCATCGGAATGTCCGCGGTGCTTTTCGCCAGAACGATGGCGATGAGGTTGCCGAAGGTGGCCTTCTGCTGTTCGCCGGTGGCCGGACCGAGCGGCACCCACAGCGAGCTGTAGGCAATGGTCTGCGTGAAGGGTACGGTCGGTACGACGCCGACCACGCGATGCGGTTCACCGCCGATGTCGACCATCTTCCCGAGGGCCGCATTGCCGCCGAAGAGTTTCCTGCGAACGTCTTCGGTGATCACGACCACCGAGCGATTGGCCGCTTCATCGGCCGCGGTGAACGGGCCGCCTTCCAGAAAGCGGTAGTCGAGAATCTTCCAGTACTCGGCGTCGGCGCGCCGGTACGGCAGTTCCGCCCGCAGCGCGCCGTCGTACACGACGGCGGTCTGAATCTCGCTGTATGTGGATGTGCGTTCGACGCCCGGCAGATTGCGGATGGTCTTGTCGAGGAAGCCGCGTCCGGGATTGCTCCGCTCGGTGTTTTCCGGCCCATGCATGAGTACGTAGTCCAGGGTCAGGATGCGGTCGAGCCGGGACTCCGGCACCCGAGGAGCCAGGACGTTGTCGAGGACAGCCGTGGCCGCCATCAGCACGGAGAGCGTCATGGTGATGCCGGCCAGCGAGATGGCGGTAAAGACTTTGCGCCGCGCCAGTACTTTGAGGGCGAGCTTGAGTGAGTTTTTCAGCATGGTGTTGTCCTTTTCCCTGTCATTCCGGCTGAACCGCGCTACCGGCCGGAGATCCTTCGCCGTCTTCGCGGCTCAGGATGGCGTGATCGCTGCGCGCATCACGCGACCTGTCTCCCGTCGAACAGCCGGATCGTCCGGCCCGTCCGCTGCGCGAAACGGTCGTCGTGCGTGACCATCACCACCGTAGTGCCGTCCTTCTCGTTCAGCTCCTCGAGGATGCCCATGATCTCGTCGCCCATGGCCGAGTCGAGGTTGCCGGTGGGCTCGTCGGCCAGGACGATGCGCGGCTTGCCGACGATGGCGCGAGCGATGGCCACGCGCTGCTGCTGCCCGCCGGAGAGCTGCGTCGGAAAGTGATGGACGCGCGAGGAGAGGCCAACGCGATCGAGCGCCGCCAGCGCCCGCTTGCGCCGCTCCGCCGATCCGATCTTGCGATACAGCAGCGGAATCTCGACGTTGTCGAGCACCGTCAGATCGGGGACGAGATGGAAGCTCTGGAAGACGAAGCCGAGCTTCTCGTTGCGCATCTTCGCCAGCGACCGGTCGGCCGCGCCGTTGATGTGCTGCCCGTCGAGCGTCAGCCTACCGTTGGTCGGCTTGTCGAGCAGGCCGATGAGGTTCAGCAGCGTCGACTTCCCGCAGCCCGACGGCCCCATGATCGAAACGAACTCGCCGTCCGCGATGTCGAGGTTGATGTTCTGCAACGCGAGCGTCTCGACGCGCTCGGTGCGGTAGACCTTGTCGATGCTGGTTAAGGTGATCATGCGTTTTCTCCTTGGTTGCTGAGTTACTTGGTTACTGAGTTGGTCGCGCGGTCTCGGGGTTTCGTGGTCTCGGGGTTTCGTGGTCTCGCGGTGTTCGGCTTGAGCTGCAGGCGTGGCGAGGTAAGACCGCGAGACCGCGCAACCGCGAGACCCCGCAACCGCCAACGCAGCACCCTCACTTCAATCGCAACTCCCGAATCCCCTGGTAGTCGTTCATGTTCGAGATCACGACGTCATCGCCTTCGCGAAGGCCGTCGATGGGTTGAATCAATTCGTCGCCGGTCAGGCCCCAATGCACCGAGGTGCGGACGAGCGTGCCGCCGCGGACGACGTAGACATCCTCCCGCTCGCCCTGGCCCAGCGCTCCGCGGCGGAGGCGCAGCACGTTGCCGCGGCTGCCGAGAATGGGGAAAACGTCGACGCGGAGGTTGTTGCGCAGCTGCGGGTGCGCGCGCTGATCGAGCGTGACGTAGAACTTGGCCACGCCGTTCTCGATGCGCGGATCGATGCTGGAAATCGTGCCGTCGATGGTGGTGGTGTCGTCGAGCTTCACGTGCGCGCGCATGCCGGCGGAGAGCTTCGAAGCGTGAACGTCGGGGATGGTGCCGACGACGCGATACGCGGAGAGGTCCGCCACGCGCGCGAGCACGTCGCCCTTGCGAATGGTCGCTCCGACTTCCGGCAGCACCCAGGTGAGCACCCCTTCCTGATCGCTGCGGGCCATGGCCAGGTTGAGCTGGCGCTCCGACTGGTCGCGCTCGCGCTGCGCGGTGCGCAGGTCGAGCTGCACGGCGGCGATCTGCGCCTGCGTGGTACGGCGGATGCGCGCCATGGCGTCGCGAAGCTGGGCGATCTCGATGTCGCATTTCTTCTTGGCCGTGACGGCCACCAGTTCGTCCTGCGCCGACACCAGCCCTTCGGCATGCATCCGCTGGTTCTGGGATGCCTTGAGTTTGAGAATGTCGGAGTCGAGCTGCTTCTGCTCCAGCGCTGCCGAGGCCGCGGCGATGTCTTCCTCGGCCTTCAGGCGCGCCTGAATCACGGCGCTCTCCTTCTGCGCCACGGCGTCGTTCAACTTGTCGAGATCGAGTTTCGTGGCCGAGGTATCGAGAGTGAGGATCGGATCACCCGCGTGCAACCGGTCGCCGGCGCGATGCTGAATCCGCAGCGTGCGCGCTTCCACCGGACTGGAGATGACCGTCTCGACTTCGGGCACGACGGTTCCCGTCGCCTGAAGCGTGGCATCGACCACACCACGCTCGACCCGCGCAATCTGCAGATCCGATCGCCGCACCGAGGGGCGCAACCAGCTCACCGTCGCCGCGACGCAGAAAATAATCGCTGCCGCGGCGATGACGCCGACGATCACCCGCCGTGTGGTGCGCTTCGTCTGAACGTCCTGTGCGATTTCCCGATCCATGCTGGCCGGCTACATAACCAAGCGCGGTGCCAGATGCGGATTGTTGAAAAGAAAGGAGTTAGGCGGATTGCGTCACGCTTTTCCCGTTCGCTTTCGAAGGTGGTGTTCGGAATCGAACAGTGACAATCTACGAGACGCCAGCGCTCCGACGGAGCAGGAATTCCTGACTGCGCGGCCACCGCCGAGGGTAGGGAAAACATCCCACCGCGCCCCTCCTTTCCGAGAGGTGGTCCAATGTCCGATCGCGATCGAAAGCCCGAAGACCATTGTGACGAGCTCGATTTTTCGGCCCGCATCCGATTCCGGGAAGTCCTCGTCAGCGAGTTCGACGAGATCGCGTTGCGCCGGCAGGTTGCTGGTGAAAATGAACAACCGCCGGTGAACGGGCGGCCGCCGCGGCTGACCGGCCTGGCTCTCTCCGGCGGCGGCGTTCGTAGCGCCACCTTCAACCTCGGCATGCTGCAGGCTCTCGCGGCGGCGGGAAAGCTCAAAGCGTTCGACTACCTGTCGACCGTTTCGGGCGGCGGCTACGTGGGCGGCTGGTGGAGCGCCTGGCTGGCCCGCAAGGAGCGCGACGACGAACCGGGCAAGGTCTTTCCGCCGATCGAGGACATCGAGAGCGAGCGCGACGACCGCCGTGAGGCGATGGAAAACGAAGGAGTGCGCAGCGGCACCGAACGCCCGCAGATCAAAGACAGCGCCATCAACGCCGCCGTCGACCCCATCCATCACCTGCGCCTTTTCTCCAACGTGATGACGCCGCGCAAAGGTCTGCTCAGCGCCGACACCTGGCGGGCCGCCACCATCATCGGGCGGAACATCATCCTGACCTGGATGATCCTGCTGCCGATCCTGCTCGCGGCCATCATGATGGGGCAGGCCTGGTTCCTCCTCCTGGCCAACGATCCGAACGATCTTTCCGAGCGCCTGAAGCTGGCGGTGGCCATTCCCGCGCTGCTCTACATCGGAAGCTGCGTCTGCGCCACGTTCTGGATGCTCTTCAGCAGGCGCTGGCGCACGCTCGGCGACAAGATGGTGGCCATCCTCAGCACCTTCGCCTTCATGGTGCTGACCTGGTACGCCATCATCATCATCGAGCACCATGTCAGCATTCCGCACGTGCTCTATTGGGCGCTTCTCGCCTGGACGGTCTTCATCGTCGCGCGGTTGTTCACCTGGAGATTCACGCAGAAGGTGAAGTGGAGCGACGGCGATTTCTGGCGCAATCGCCTGGTGATGATGCAGACCAAGACCTTCAGCTATTCGGCCTTCACCCTGGTGATTTTTCTCTTCGCCGCGTTCGGCTTTCCGCTGTTCGACTTTCTCCTCCATGCCCAGAATGCCGCGGTAGCGAAGGCAGGAGGATGGGGCGGTTTCGCGGCGGCGATCCTCAGCTCGGCGTACACCGCTCTCAAGTTGTCGCCCACCGGCGGCGGCGATACCAGCAAGGCCACCGGAAAGCCGCCCCTTCTGCAGCGGATCATTTTCGCCGTCGCGCCGATTCTTCTTCTACTTGCCCTGGGCATTTTCCTCTCCTGGGTCGGCAACAAGCTGTTCTGGGAAGTGCGCCATAACGACGACCTGATCCTGCGCACCGGCCGCGGCGCGCTCATCTCGGCGTTTCTGTTTCTCTTGTTCGCGCTCTACGAATTCCGTCCGCCGCAGCGGTGGAAGAGCCTCGTCCCAGTTGCTGTCTGGATCGCGGTGCTGGCGTGGGCCTACACCGCTGATCCGGCAATGCTGAAGGATCACCTCGTCGAGATCGGCGTGGCCTCGCTCGCTCTTCTCGCGGCAGCGCTGATCCTCCGCGCGATCCTGCGGCGCCGGTTGTGGATCCTCTACTACGCTGTGGCGCTGATCGCTGCCGCGGCGTGGATCGCGTTGATGGACAAGGCCAGGTTCACGAATTACGACGCCGTCCTGCCGCAGTACGTCATCGCCGGCATCGTGGCCACGTTGGTCCTGCTGTTGTTCGAGCTGCTGCAGGGACGGGGAGCGAACACGCGGTCGATCGCCCTCACTGTCATCGGCTGCACGATCTTTGTGCTCATCGGAGTCGCGGGCGGAGCCGGCGGTAAGGCGCCCGACGCCCTGACGCTGATCGGCCTCATCGCGACGGTACTGGGATGGGTTCTGGCGCTCGGCTGGCTGGCCGATCCGAATTCGCTGACCATGCACGGCTTCTACAAAGCCCGTCTGATTCGCGCGTACATGGGGGCGTCAAACGCGGCCCGCGGCGCCGCCACGCAGGCGGACATCACCGACGCCGTCCCTGGCGACGACATGCTTCTCACGCAGTTGAAGAACACCGAGCGCGGCGCGCCCTATCACCTGATCAACACCATGCTCAATCTGATGGGCGGCAGCGATCTCTCCACGCAGGCGCGCTCGTCCGATTCGTTTCTGATGTCGAAGAATTACTGCGGCTCGGTCCGCACCGGTTTCCGGCGGACGAAGGAGTACGCCTGCGGCTCCCTCTCCCTCGGCACGGCCGTCGCGGTCTCAGGCGCCGCCGCCAGCCCGACGATGGGGGCGCAATCGCCGTCGGCCGCCGTCTCCGCGTTGATGACTCTCTTCAACGTGCGCCTCGGATACTGGGCGCCGACACCGAGTCTCAGTTACTGGCGCAGCGGCTCGGCGCGGCTCTGGCCGGTCTACACGCTCCAGGAGCTGACGTCGCAGACCACCGACCTCCTGCCGTACTGCAATCTCACCGACGGCGGACACTACGAGAACACCGGCGTTTACACGCTCATCCAGCGCGGCTGCAACGTGATCGTGGTCGGCGAATGCGGCCAGGATCCGCAGACCACACTCGACGACCTCGGCAACCTGATCCGAAAAGCGCGCATCGATTTCGCCGCCGAGGTCATGTTCGACGATTCGGAGATTCAGAAGCTGAGGGAACACCAGCCCAACTCGCACGTCATCATCGGCAAGATCCGCTACGACGCCGACCACGCCGCCGCCATCGGACTTCCTGACGATGAGCGCGAGGGAACGATCATCGTGGTCAAGCCGAATCTCTCGGGCGGCGAGCCGGTCGACGTCAAGCAGTACGGCTACCTGCACGCCGACTTCCCGCAGCAGGGCACCTTTGATCTCTGGTACGACGAAGCCCAATTCGAAAGCTACCGCCGGCTGGGAGAGGAGTCCGGCAAGATCGCGGTGGCAACAGGGAAGTTCTGACTTGCCAGCCAGCAACCTCTGTCATCCTGAGCGTCGAGCGAAGGATCTCAACCTACGGTTTCTGTGGCTGAAATCGCGTGACGCGCATCAGGCGCGGCCTGTCGTTTCAGGCGCGTATTTCAGGATCGGTCGGACTAAGAGTCCGACCTACGTAGTCCCTACGTTTTCGCGATCTGTTCGATGGCCTCGATCGCTTTGGCCACCTGCTTGTCCCGTTTCTCGATCTTCCTGCATCTTCCGATCACATCCTCGATCAGCGCCCAGGTCACGTTCGACGGCTGGTAGCGATCGGGATTCGATTCCGCCACGTGGCGGCCAAGGGCGCCGAGGGCGGTGTGATAGGGGAGCGGAGCCGGCGTGAGGTTGCGCGAAAGCTCATCGATGTAACGCGCCACCAGGAGCCCGACCGCGGACGACTCGACGTAACCTTCCACGCCGGTGATCTGGCCGGCAAAGAAGAGGCGATCGTCACTCTTCGACTGAAACGTCGGCCGCAGATGCCGCGGCCCGTTGATAAACGTGTTGCGGTGCATGGAGCCGAAGCGCGCGAAGACGGCGTTCTCCAGGCCGGGAATCATCTGGATGACCCGCTTCTGCTCCGGCACGCGCATCTTGGTCTGGAAGCCGACGATGTTGAAGTAGTCGTCCGAGAGGTCTTCCTTGCGAAGCTGGATGACGGCGTGCGGCCGCTCGCCGGTGATGGGATGCTCGAGCCCGACCGGCTTCATCGGACCAAATCGCAGCGTTTCGATTCCGCGCGAGGCAATCTCCTCGACCGGCAGGCATCCTTCGAAATGGGCTGCCTTTTCGAAATCATGCGGTGCAAACACCTCTGCTCCCAACAATGCGGCGACGAAGGTCTCGTACTGCTCCTGCGTCATCGGTGCATTCAGGTAGTCGGTCGACGATCCCTTGCCGTAGCGCGACTTCCAATACAGCTTCGACATGTCCAGCGAGTCGGCCGCCAGGATCGGTGCGATCGCGTCGTAAAAGTACAACCCGTCGCGCCCGAGAAACTCGCTGATGGCATCGAAGAGCGGCTGGGAAGTCAGCGGGCCGGTGGCGACGACGAGAAAGTCGTAATCGCCGCGATCGAGCGATGTGACCTCATCGCGCCGCAGCGTGATGTTCGGTTGATCATTGATCTCATTAGTAATCGCCGCCGCGAAGCGCTCCCGATCGACAGCGAAGGCGTCGCCGGCAGGAACGCGCGCCTCGGTGCCGCAGCGGATGACCAGCGAGTCGAGCATGGCCATCTCCGCCTTGAGCAAGCCGACGGCGTTGGTGACGTTCGACGACCGGAACGAATTCGAGCAGACCAGCTCCGCGAGATTCGAGGTCTGATGCGCCGCCGTCGACTTCGAGGGCCGCATCTCGAAAAGGTCGACGTGATGCCTGCGCCGCGCCAGGCCGAACGCGCATTCCGAGCCGGCCAGCCCGGCTCCGATGATCTTGACACGCGCCACGCTAATTCGACGGCTCGTTCGACGAAAACACCGACGCCCCATCCGCGCGGATCTCGCCGAACTTTTGTTCGAAGATGGAGATGTTCTGCGCCAGCGCCTCGAGCAGCTGCTTGGCGTGCAGCGGCGTCATGATCACGCGGCTGTAGATCTTCACATCCGCGCGCCCGGGCACGATCCGCCCGAGGTCGATCACGAACTCGCTCGGCGAATGAATGATGTTGGCGAAGTTGATGTACTCCCCCTGCGCGACCGAGTCGTCGAGGGTGATGCGGATGGTTGGCTGCTGTTGCTCGTCCATGCGGCGACGATACCGCAGCGGCGAGGGTGAAATTCCCGCCTCCTCCGGCCGGTCGCGGCGACGCACTGAAACGCTTTCCTTCCTTTCTTCACTACTCGTCAAGGGGGAAGGTCATGAACCACAGGAAGAATGCTCTGGGTGTATCGCTCGCGCTCGTCGTGTTGCTCTCCACGGCGTGCGCCTACATGAAAATGAATCCGCCGCCCGATGCGGACAAGACATTCACCGCCGGCAACAACAGCTGCTATCTGGCCACGGCGTCGAACATGCTCGCCGGCGCGGGCTACGGCACCGGCTCGACGGTGCAGGCGCGCGCCACCGGCATCTACAACCAGCTCATCACGCAGTTCGGCATCGCCAACGGCGGGTGGACCGACGCGGCGCTGACCTGGTGGCTGTCGTCATCGAACAATGTCTGGCCGAGCAATCCGTACACGCTGGTCACCGTCTACGGGAACAAGTCTCCGAAGCTTCCGTGGTCCGACGCGAACGGCGCGCAGTTCATCGGCAACGAGCTGCGAGGGACCGACTTCGTCGGCCTGAGCATCAGCTGGCCGGTGGCCGGCTCGACGATCGGATCGGGCGGTCATGCCATCACGGCGTGGGGCGACACCAGCGGCCGTTCGAAGAGCATCAGCGCGAATCCAACCTCGGTGCGCCTCACCGACTCCGACAACGAGACCGGCGGCGACGTGCAGCAGTACACGTACGACAGTTTCACGAATCCGAATCCGAGCGGCGCGAACGAAGGAAACGGCTGGTACATCGACTACGACGCCAACCATCCCTACATCAAACACATCGTCACGCTCGCGCCGGCCGGGGCAGGATCGGGTCCGCCCGTGCAGATCGTCACCGGCTCGTACAAGATCAATCAGACGCAGGCCACCGCCGCCACCGACCTGCACTACCACGTCACCACCGACGTCAACATCCTCACCTACTCGACGCACGTCGATTGGACCGACGACTCGGAGCATCCGGCGATCACCGAGGACTCACCGCGCCGGGGGATCAAAGTCGACTGGACATTCAAGAAGCCGGTCCCCCAGGGAACCGCCGTCACGATCACGACCGACTTCACCATGCGGTCGTGGAACGCCATCAGCTATTCGGACGTGCACTTCACCTATCCCGACGGCACGTTGTCGCCGTCGATCCCGTCGCTTTCCTGGAAGATCACCACGCCGATCGTTGTGAACGCCGAGAAGATCCAAAACGTCACCGGCGGCTATGTGGTGAGCAGTTTCGAGGTGGTGAACGGCTCGGAGTTGCTCGGCGAATACCGGCTCGTGCATCAATACAGCTACACGCAGGATCCGGAGCACCACACGCTCTCGCTCACCGGTCCCGCCGGGACGTCGGTGCGCAACGTCCGCGTCGGCCATTCGTACGGACGCCCGGATACGAAGTCTCTCTGGAAGTTCTCGGATTGGATGACCACGAATGCAGCGACGATTCCGCTGAGCGCCACGCCAACCGACGTGACCATCGATTGGTCCGGCAAGCTGCCGTACCCGCAGGGCGAAGACATCACCGGTCGCGTTCCAAGGACTGAACCGCGCGGCAAGCAGTAAATGTGCATCGACGGCGGCTGGTCACGCGATCAGCCGCCGTTCGATCCGGTTGCGGACGTATCGTTGTTGTCTGGGATTGGGTGCGGATTGGTCGGGCAGGGGGGATTTGAACCCCCGACCACCTGAACCCCATTCAGGTACGCTACCAGGCTGCGCTACTGCCCGACTCGGGTGCATCCTAACACGGCGTCCTCGGGGGTATTCCGAGGCTAGAGGCCGGCGGCCCAGAGGATCAGGTACTTGGTGATCTCGATGTTCTTCGCCGTGGGGGTGATCACGATCTCTTCGATCTCGCGGGCCTTCGACTGCATCTCGTCGCGGATCACTTCCAGCTCTTTTTCCCAGGAGCGCTGGATTTGGCGGATCTTGGTGAGGTAGTCGTCCTCGCGAAGGGAGTGCGGCGCTTCGTCGATGGCGGCGGGCTTGCCGCTGGTGATGTTGTAGATGGTCTGGCCCCAGGCCACGTTCACGTCGGGGCTGCGCTCGCGGGAGGGGCCTTCCTCGCTGGCGTCGCGCTCGCGCTGGTCGCGCTCGGAGAGCTCCTTGACCTGATCGATGCGCCGGCGGAAGGTGCTTTCCAGCCGCTCCTGCTCGTCGCCGATGCGGCGCTTCGCCTCTTCGTTGCAACGGGTGATGAAGTCGCGGCGCGATTCGCCAAGCTGCGAGTACATGTCGAATTCGGGATTGTGGAAGACGGTCAGCTTCTCCGAGCCGGCTACGTGCTGCCGGAAGGCATCTTCCGATTGCAGCGCGCCCTGCATCAGCGTCTCCGGTTTCAGCGTGTCGTCGACGTGGTGATTCGGATCGGGAACGGCGCGGATGTCGAGTTTCTCCGGATCGATCGATCTGGCCTCGGTCCACAGCACCGATCCATCGCCCGCGCGCATGGGAGCGACGAAACTCTTGACCGTGTCGAGGTGCACGCCGCTGCGCGGCTCGTTCTGCGTGATGATCGCTTCGGCCAGCAGGTGCGGCCGGTAAGCGCCGCTGCCGCCGAAGACATAGAGCTGTTCGAGCGATGGCGAGCTGCGCATGGTGAAACGTGGGCGCCGGGTAGTTGGGGCGTCGTCGCTGCGTTCGACGGTCAGCCCGTGGGCAACGGGATGGGCGTCGATGACCTGGCCGGGCACGTTTGCCAGCGCGTCGCGGACGGCATCGCGGCGGCCGGGCGGCAGGAGGAAGACGATGCATCCGCCGCCGCCGGCGCCGCAGACTTTTCCGGCCCAGGCGCCGGCGGCGACGGCTGCTTCGATGGCTGCTTCGATCTCGGGCGTGGAGATGCCGTCGATGAGCGCCTTGCGGTTCTGCCATTCGTGATCGAGGGCTACGCCGGCTGCTTCGAGGTCGCCGCTTTCCAGCGCCTTCTCCATCTCGATGGCGCTCTCGGCGATCTTCGCCAGCCCCTTCTGCACCTTCTTCTTGCCGTCGATCTGGCGCTTGTAGATGTCCCAGTTGTTCGTGCCGGAGAAATGGGCCACGCCGGTGTAGTGCAGCAGCATGTGCTCGGCCAGGCGGTCGACCGGCAGCGCGATCTGATGGCGGACGACGAGGCCGGGATTGAGGTGGATGGCCATGAGGCCGCCATAGACGGGCGGGTAGTAATCCTGGATTCCGGCGGGGACTTGGATGAGGCGCGTTTCCAGGTCGCGGACCAGAGCGATCAGGTCATCACCCTCCACCGGCGCGCCGGCGATCTCGGAAAGGGCGCGTACGAGCGTGATGGTCAGCGCCGAGGAACCGCCGAGGCCGGAGCCGCGCGGAGCGTCCGTGCGGGTGGTGATGCGGATGCCGGTGAGGTGGAAATGCTCGAGCGCACGGTGGATCAGCGCCGCCTTTGGATCGGCGGCCAGCTCGTGGATCGAGGCGTAGGTCTGTTCGTACTGCTGGCCAATGAGATTAACGTCGAGACGGACCTCGATGGCGTCGCCGCCGGTCTCGGAGACTTCCGACTCGGCGTGGTACGAGATGGCCACGTTGATCGTGCGCGAGCCGGGATGGAAGAGGTAGAGGGGCCAGAGGTCGAGAGTGCCGCCAGCGAGATCGGCGCGCACCGGCGCGCGGACAATGACCTTTTTCATGATCGGGTTGGGGCTGAGTTGCTAGAAGAGTGCCCGCCGTTTTGCAAACGCGGCCAGCTGCTGGGCAGGCGTCGCCAGTTTGGTGGTGAAGGCGGCCACGCTGGCGCGGAAGGCCGCGAGCGAATCGCCGCGCAGAGGATCGGGCGTGATCGACTTGAGCTTGAGCGGATCGAGCCACGTGCCGTTGTCGGAGATGCGGTAGTCGAGGTGAGGGCCGGTGGCCAGTCCGGTCATGCCGACGTAGCCGATGACTTCGCCCTGCATCACGTTCCGTCCGGGCTTGATCCCCTTGGCGAAACGGGAGAGGTGCAGGTACGACGTCTCGATGCGCGAGCCGTGGCGGATGCGGACGTAGTTCCCTTCGCCGTGGTTGTACGTCGCGGCCACGACCACGCCGTCTGCCGTCGTCATCACCGGCGTTCCGATCGGCGCGCCGTAGTCGACACCGTGATGCGGGCGGAAGTAGTGGAGCAGCGGGTGGTAGCGGCTCTTCGAGAATCCCGACGTGATGCGGCTGAACTGGAGCGGGGCGCGCAGGAACTGCTTGCGGAGAGGGCTGCCATTGCGGGAGTAGTAGCCGGCGCGGCCGTCCGGCGTCACGCAGCGGAAGGCTTCGAAGGTCTGGCCGCCGTGGACGAAGCGCGCTGCCACGATGGGGCCGTAGCCGACAAGATCGGCGCCGGCGTACTCTTTCTTCGTCACCAGGCTGAAGGAGTCGCCTTTCTGCAGCGCGAAGAAGTCGATGTCCCACTGGAAGACGTCGACGAGTTGCTGCACCAGCTGTGGACCTTCGCCGGCGTTGCTCAACGCCTGATAGAGCGACGAGTCGATTTGCGCCGAGACCGCCGTCTCGACCTCGGATTGCTGAGCCTGATACGGGGTGATGGCGAAGCCGGCATCGCCGCGGACGGCGTCGATCTCGCCCCAGCCGGTGACTTTCATCTCCACGCTGTCCACCTTGCCGGCGGGGTCGTAGTGGAACCGAAGGAGGTGGCCGGGACGGAGGCGGCGAAGATCGACGGTCTTGCCGAATTCGTTGTTCAGGACCGCGGCTTCTGATCTGGCCAGACCGCCGGCCAGGAGGACGGAATCGAGCGTATCGCCGTCTTCCAGCGTCAGGACAACGGAGTGCTCCGGGAGCGTGGCGGCGGAAGGAGTCGTCAGAGCGTCGTAGCGGATCTGCGGCGGGATGAGCATGGCCGCAGTGGTGACCGGCATGTTCGTCTGCGTCAGGGCGTCGTTGTTGCAGACGGCGGCGAGGACGAAGGGGATGGCCAGCGGCAGCGCTGCCGCCACGTACACTCGAGGCCGGCGGGCGAGACGTCGCAGAGACTCACCGATTGCGAACTGTCGTTTCATCGATTTAGAACCGGTACCGCGGACGAATCGACGGGATCGTACCATGCTGCCCCACCCTCCCAGCACCAGTGGATTAGTCGATTAGTAGGTTAGTAGATTAGTGGATTGCTTGCGCTGACTGATCACTGCTTCTCAGCGGGCTCCATCGAAAGCACCTGAACCGGGGACTTCTGCGTGTCATCGTGAATCGGGCCGGCCTTTTGATAGGTCACCGGGATGGTGAAGGTGGCCACGTTGAGCTTCGCCAATGGCTGGATGGACGTCACCAGCAGCTCCCGGGTCTGGGTCACCGTGCGGTTCACTTTCAGCTGGCTGTCGCTCGGGGCGGTTCGGGTGTTGATCGTAGTGACGTTGACCACCTGCCGCAGGGCAAATCCCTTGATTCGCGAATTCTCGGCGGACATCAGCTCGTCCAAGTCGGGATTGCCGGTTTTCAGAGCGCCGCCGGCCAGGAAGGTGTCGCCGATGTCGCCGAAGGCGCTGGTGGTCCACTTGTCGATGGTCGTTTTCACCGTCTGGGTCAGCGGCAGATTGCCGAAGGCGACGGTGATGTCGTAGCTCATGCTCAGGCGGTAATGCTCGGTGGGGAGGCCGGCCACGGTGGTCTGGTCGGGCATCTTCACCACGTCTTCGATTTTCTTATTTGTGATGGTGATCTTCCGGCCGCCGATGGAGGTGGCGACGCTGGCGGCATTCACCTCGACGAACGATTTCCGGCTGGGGTCGACGAACACCATCGACCGTGAACCGTTGGTGGCGATGATGTAGGTTCCGGCGGGGTAGGCATTCCCGGCAGTGAACTCGACCCGGGAGCGATCGCCGTCGATGATGGCACGACCGACGCAATCAGTGGAGGGGATCGACTCGAGGTCGGAAGAGGTCGTCTGGCGGAACTCGTACTGGATCGCAGCCGAGGCAGACGAGGCGGTGAAGACGAGCAGCAGCACTGCAAATGCCGGCAAGTTCTTTTTCATCAATAACCTCAGTTTTGCTGAGTATAACCTGCCCACCCGGAAATACGATTTTCGGGGCGGGCGTTGGGGCAGCCCATGTTGATCAGGAAGTTTCTTTCGCTGGCGCTTTGCGCGGCAGCGCTGGCGGTTCCGGCCGCCGCCAAGAGCAGTCCCGACTCGCTGGACGAGGTCATCAAGAAGGTCCAGCTCGCCCAGTCGAAAACGACCACGCTCCAGGCGGATTTTCGCCAGGAGAAGACGCTGGCGCTCCTTTCGAAGCCGGAAGTCTCGACCGGCCGCTTCGTCTATTCGAAGCCAAATAACGTTCTCTGGACCTACGACGCTCCGAAGCGGGTGACGATGCTGATCGCCGAGGGGATGCTTACCACCTACTACCCCGACCTGAACAAGGCCGAGCGGATCGAGGTGAAGCGCTACCAGGACCGCATCTTCAAGTACATGGGAGCCAGCGGAGCCATCGACGAGCTGGGTGCCTGGTTCAACTTCACCTTTACCAACACCTCGGACAAGCCGTACTTTGTGCTCGACCTCGATCCGAAGAGTAAGACCATCGCCAAACGGGTGCGGCACATCAAGATCTTCATCGACAAGAAAACCTACCTGACCACGCAGTTCGAGTACACCGAGGGCGACGGCGACAAGACGCGCTACGAGTTCCTGAACGTGAAGATCAACGCGCCTGTGGAGCAGAGCCGCTTCGTGCTGACGCTGCCGAGCAGCGTGCGTGTCGAGCAGATGAAGCTGCAATAGCTGCGCGCGCAGAGAACGCGCCAGCGCCATGAATCGACTGACATTCAAGCTTCTCGGCTCCGACGGTTCCGCGCGACGCGGGGAAATCGTCACGCCGCATGGCACGATCCAGACTCCCGTCTTCATGCCGGTCGGCACCGTGGCCTCGGTCAAGTCGCTGACGACCGATCAGTTGAAGCAGCTCGGTCCCGAGATCATCCTCAACAACACCTACCACCTCATGCTGCGGCCGGGCGTCGATCTGCTGGAGCGCATGGGCGGCGTGCATCGATTCATGAACTGGGACCGGGCCGTGCTTTCGGACTCCGGCGGGTTCCAGGTCTTTTCGCTATCGAAGATTCGCAAGGTCCGCGAGGAGGGGGTCGAGTTCCGCAGCCACATCGACGGCTCGGCGCACTTTCTCTCGCCGGAGACGTCGATCGACATCCAGCAGCGGATGGGGGTCGACATCGCCATGGCCTTCGACGAATGCCCGCCGCAGGGGATTGCGCATGCCGAGGTGGAGAAGTCGATGGAGCTGACCCACCGGTGGGCGCGGCGGTCGCTGGCGGCGCGGACCGGCGCCTCGGCGCTCTTCGGCATCGTGCAGGGCGGGATCCATCTCGACCTGCGCAAGCGGAGCGCCGAAGAGATCGGGGCGATGGAGTTCGACGGCGTGGCCATCGGCGGCGTCTCGGTTGGCGAATCGAAAGAGGAAATGCTCAAGGTCATGCGCTTCACCGCGCCGCTGCTGCCTTCGGACAAGCCGCGCTACCTGATGGGCGTCGGAACGCCCGAGGATCTGCTCGACGGCGTGGCCGCGGGGATCGACATGTTCGACTGCGTGATGCCGACGCGAAACGCGCGGAACGGGTCGCTCTTCACCAGTCTTGGAAAGGTGGCCATCAAGAACGCGCGGTACATCGATGATCCCGGGCCGCTCGATCCGAATTGCTCCTGCGTGACCTGCCGGACGGTGTCGCGGGCCTATCTCCGTCACCTCTACGTCACCGGCGAGATCGCGGCCATGGTTTACAACACCATCCACAACGTCTCGTTTTACCTTGACTTGATGAGGGGGATTCGGCAATCTATCGCGTCCAACTCTTTGCAGGCTTTTCGCGATGCGTTTCTCTCGCGGGTCGTGAGCGGCGAAGTAGACGCCTGACGACAAAGAGCCCCCGATCAACGAACAGACAGAAAAGACGATATGACAGCGATTGCTCTGCTTCAAACCAGCTCCGGCGGCACGGCCGCCTTTCTCATCAACATCCTGCCGATCGCGGCGATCTTCCTGGTGTTTTACTTCCTGGTGATCGCCCCGGCCAACAAGCAGCGGCGGAAAACGGCCGAAATGCTCAGTACGCTCAAAAAGGGCGATCGCGTCCTCACCACGGGCGGGATTTACGGGACGGTACAGGGTGTTGAGGCCGAAGTTGTCTACCTGAAGATCGCCGAGAATGTGAAGATCAAGGTTACACGTTCAGCGGTCACCGGAATCATCACGGGCGATGCGGCGGAGTAACCGCTCCCCTTTTTTCCTGGAGGAAACTTGACTAGAGGTCTGTTGTGGAAAGTCATCCTGATCCTCGCTGTCCTCGTCGGCTTTGCCGCCGCGACGATCCCGAGCAAAGACAACCCTGAGCCGATCCGCCGCGGCCTCGACCTGAAGGGCGGTACGCATCTGGTCATGCGCGTGAACGTCGGCGATGCCGTGCGCCTGGAGACCGATCAGGCGTCGGAAATGCTGAAAGCCCAGGCCAAGAAGGGCAATCTGCCGATCCCGGTGACGAAGCGCGTGAATGACACGACCTTCGTGGCCACGCTCCCGGCCGACACGCCGGTGAGCGGATACGAGACGATCGCCAAGGATTACATCCCGTCGTTCGACGTGGGCCGCACTCCCGAAGGGGCGATGCAGTTCAAGATGAAGACGGCGTCGCTGACCGCGATCGAGCGCGACACGATCACGCACACGGTGGAGACGATCGACAATCGCGTCAACGCCCTCGGCGTGACCGAGCCCTACATCGCGCCGGAGAGCAACAACCGCATCGTCATCCAGCTCCCCGGCGTCGACGATCCGGCCCGCGTGAAAGACATCATCAAGACCACGGCCCAGCTGCAGTTCCGCCTGGTCGAAGGCGAGCCTGCCTCCGACCCGACCGCGGCGCTCAACAGCGTTCCGCCGAACATGAAGACCGAGGTCGACGTCCTGCCCGGCAATCGCGAAGACGCGCTCGGCCGCACTTCAGGCGTCGAGTACTACGCGGTGCGCAAGACCGTCCCGGTCACCGGCACCGACCTGAAGAACGCCCGCGTGTCGAAGGGCCAACTCGGCCAGCCGAACGTCAGCTTCTCGCTCACGCCGGACGGCGCCCGCAAGTTCGGCGATCTCACCGGCCAGAACATCAAACGCCGTCTGGCCATCGTCCTCGACAACAAGATCGTCTCCGCGCCGGTCATCAACAGCCAGATCAACGAGTCGGGCGTCATCGAGGGCAATTTCACCACCCAGCAGGCCGGCGACCTCTCGCTCGTTCTGCGCAGCGGCTCGCTGCCGGCTTCGCTCACGGTGCTGGAAGAGCGCACCGTCGGACCGTCGCTCGGGCGCGATTCGATCCGCCAGGGCGTGCTGGCCTCGCTGGTCGGCTTCATCGCTCTGATCCTGGCCGTGCTGCTCTACTACAAAGGCGCCGGCGTCAACGCGGTGCTGGCTCTGCTCCTGAACCTGGTCATCCTGCTGGGCATGATGGCCATCTTCCACGCCACCCTGACGCTGCCCGGCATCGCCGGCATCATCCTGACGCTGGGCATGGCCATCGACTCGAACGTGCTCGTCTTCGAGCGCATCCGCGAGGAACTGCGCGAGGGCAAAGTCGTCCGCGCGGCCATCGAGAACGGGTTCTCCCGCGCCTTCGGCACCATCATCGACACGCACATGACGACGATCATCTCGGCGCTCTTCCTCTTCCAGTTCGGAACGGGCCCGATCAAGGGATTCGCCGTCACGCTGCTCATCGGTCTGTTCGCGTCG
>Ga0157375_10000755_pt1 | contig 28347 bp, 29 predicted proteins | sample M35metaG_FD_115311 | JGI IMG/M metagenome (GOLD analysis project Ga0157375, IMG submission 115311) | Miscanthus rhizosphere microbial communities from Kellogg Biological Station, Michigan, USA - M3-5 metaG | ecosystem: Host-associated > Plants > Roots > Rhizosphere > Soil | place: USA: Michigan... | reverse complement strand
TGCATGACCTGGGTGCTCTGTTGCAGCTCGCTCAGAATGGCGGGCAACCTCTGGTCGACCGGCTCCGCGAGCATTTCCATGCAATGGCCAAGACTGGCTTGAAAGGTGGAACTGCCATTCACGCTACGCGAGACATTACGCTCCATGTCGTCAACCAGATCGATCGCTTGTTGTTGCCCTGCGCGCGCCTCCTCCAATTCGTCACGAATGATGTAGTCGCGAAAAAGCTTCGAAGCGGATTCTGGAGGGAAACAGTCGAAGTCTTTGACCACCCTGTCCAGATGGCGATTAAGCTCTGGCTCCTGACCTTTGCTGTAGGTGTACCAGAGAGCATAGTGCACGGGATTTGGTGGAATGTTGTGACGCACCATCAGTGGTACGGCCTGCTTCAGCAGAGCCGCCGCCTCGCGGGAGTCCTCTGGATACAGCGCTAGGGCAGTCGCACGCGTCTCTGATTGGTTCATAACGTCACTGTGGTTGGTTTTATTGGCATATATGAAGTCGGGGGCAGCATATCCTTACATACACCAAGCGGCCATACATAAGGTGTCCCTACTACCTGTTGGAATAGCTATAGACCGAACTCTCGCGTTCAAGGAGACAAGGGTTTCGATCACCGTTTATCACATTGCCATTCTTATGCGTTCTAGCCGATCCAGCCACGGATACCCACGTAGAGGCCAACACCCATGATCAGCACGCTGGAAATCGAAAAGGGATCGTAGCTTTCTACTCTCTCACTGCCTGCGTTCCTGTCGATTACGGAATCATCCCAGGCATGTTCCTAATTTGACACGATCGCCGTGTTGGAAGAAATTGATGATCTACCTCCTCTCTTCGACCTGAACCCTCGGCTGTATCTGCAGCCCAAATTTTCGACACGATCGATTGGATGTTTCCCAACCGGCCACTGGCCCAGTCGATTACTGGGTGTCTTGTTTCCTAATAGGAGTGACAAATTGCTGACTCGGCCCGACAAAGACGCGCTACGTGCGATGCTGGAATCGCAAGTTCAAGAAAAGCTGCAACATGACCCTGACGCGGTAACGACTTATGCAGCACAGCCTGAACCCGAACGAAAGCCATACACCAGTAAGCCCACGGTTCAGGACAAGGCATTTCACAAGGAACTCGAGCAAATGCGTGCGGATGCAGAAGCGGGAGTGATTCATAAGCCGTTATCCGACCCGACTGAAGATGGCAAACCCAGCCTTGCGCTCGATGATTACCCTGGCTTGAAAGAGGCAGGCTCTGCATCAACTCAGTGGTGATGTTTTGGCGCCTGTGCTGCGGTAATCGGCACCTAGCCACCCTCCTCTTATGCAGCCGTCGACGCATGGTCAGGATGGCTGCTCCGAAGCAGATGAACGTCGACCCAACTACCTGGCTGACCCACCGGGATAGCTCTGGACGGGTCAACACGCCCTTGGCCCAAGAGACCAGTGCGGCATACAGACTAAGAGACGTCACCAAGACCGATCATGCGAGCTTTATGGCTCCGCCCTGGATATCGTCACGCGCCATTCGTAAGTCAATAGCGTCCTGGTTGAGTCGGTGAATCAGGTTGAGCAATCGTTGACGCAACACCTCGTCCTGGAGCTGCTCTGCTGCGCGCATCATATCGAGCGCCGCTACCTCATTGTTAGTGGCAACGGAGTCGAGCAGTTTGCGCATGCTTCTTGATGGCCGATTCATCTCCAACACCCTGGATTTCAGTGACGCGAATCATATGGCCAGAATGTTTCGTCAGTATTTCAGCTACACGAACTGGCTTGCATCACCAGCTCAGGCTGATTTGACGCTAGCTGCAGAGGTGCCCCGTGAGGTGTAAATTACGCTTGTCGCGCCAATCCGTGATGTAGCTAAAGAGCTACCATTAAGCCGGGCCTTGCCCGAATGAGCGATTACAACAATCAACATCAGGTGCTACCGCACGTGACGAAATTTAAACGAGCACTCCCCTTTCCAGACGACCGATAAGATCGAGGACAGCGTTCGTTTCCACCCTCGTGCACAACATGTCGATTGGACGCCTCGAATCAAGTCCACGAACCGGCGAGCACATCCATTTCGTCGCAGCGGACACGTCGTCTTCGAACAAGGACAGAGCTTGCTCAAAGACAGCAATCAATACGACCAAGCGCTCGCTTTCTACGGTGTTCAAGCGGCCTGTTTTTGCTATACGCGCCAATGATGCAAGGGATACGCCGATGGCCTGAGAAATGACCTTTCGCTCGACCTGCAGAATGCTTGAGATTGAGATACTCGAAAGGAAGACCGAGGTGTATGAGGTCATGAAGTGGTGTGCCGCGCGAGGGCAGTCCTAAGGTTGACCAAATGCTTCCAGGAGTTGGTGGGCGTGGTAGGTACTCTTTGATCGATGACAGCATCTGTACCTCCATTAGAAAAACCTAAAGCTTAGCCGGGCCCTGCTGGCCCGAAGCATCGACTATAGGAAAAATGGCTCAACACGGTACCTACTGCCAAACCGCGCTTCATGCGATGAGATGCAAGGTGCACCGTCATAAATTGTCTCAGCTTAAGCCCGCCCCGTTCTTGAAATCGTCTCCTTTTGCCGGTACTTGTAGGACACCAATCTCATGCACGGAAAGCAATCATGCACCCAAGATTCAGAGTGATTGAAACCACCACACTGGACGGTGGCAGCAAGCGATATAGGGTCGTTGATCTTGTCGAAGGTGGCTCAGCCAGCAAACATGGCGTGTTCAAAATCAGGACGGAGGCAGAGGCTGTTTGCTCGCTTCTGAATGCTGAGCATCCGCGTCAGAACGGCGTAGTTCGTACGTCCCTAAGCCTTTGATCCACTCGTCTCTGAACGCCAAGCGCCGATGGCTTTGCTGGACTGCTATTACGCAGTCATGAATTCCCACCATCGCTATCGGCCAAGAACATTCATCACCATGCTCGCCCAGTGACCGCGCGGTAAAGCCAACGAAGTATCAATTAGACATGACCAGAAAGTACTGAAAATCAAGAGGAAACGCTTTAGCTTGGTCATGCTGCGTTGGGAAGGCATGTATGATAATGATGCACGTTATTGATACCGACTATCCCTACCCGCCGCCTAGAATCGCCCCGACGAGACTATTGCACCGGTGCAATTATATTAAGGGGTTTACTTAATGGCCTATATGTCGCCCAAGCTCAATGGTAAGTCGCCCGAAGTGTTTCACTTGGAGACTAGCGACACCAGTGGCTACGCCGTGGATTGGCATGCCCACGACTGTCATATGCTGCTGCTACCACGTCAGGGTGGGTTATTTTTGTCGACCGAAAGCAGCCAGACTTCTCACGTTTCGCGTCAGTCGTTTTCCTTTGTGCCTGCAGACTTTGCACACGCAACCCAAGCGGCTCCGGGTCGGGAGAAACATATGACTTTGTATGTCGACCCCTCTTACGTCAAACGCCAAGGACAGATGTTCGATTATCGCGGGTTCGCTAAACAGGTAAATCGATCAGGGATCTGGCAAGGAACCGAGGCGCTGGACAGTATCTTGCGTCTGCACGACCAACTGCAAAGTAATGCATCTACCGAAGCCTTCCAGCGCCAATTACCCCATCTCAATCATCTGATCTTCGAGGAGTGCGCGCGGGTTATCGCTTGTCAGCAGACACAACCGCAACTGAATGAACCCCAGCTCCATGCATTTCTGGTACGGGACATTCAGCGATACGTTCGGGAGAATCTGGGAACCGATCTGAACATTGATTCGATTGGACATGAGTTTCACCTGTCACGGCGTCACCTAACTCGTATCTTCAAAGCCAATACTGGCGAAACCCTGCTGGATTTCACCAACCGCACGCGAGTGGAGGCGGCTGCCCGGCTTGTTTCATGCTCTTCACTATCGATCCTCGAAGTCAGCCTCGCAGTAGGCCTGGACTCCCCCTCTTACCTTGCCCGACTGTTCAAGCGCTACCTGGGCCTAACCCCAAGCGAACTACGCAAACCCCGCTAAAGATCCGGCCCAAACGGGAGCATGTAGGGCCCGATCAGGCGCTTTCGCCAAATTGAAGCCGACCAAAATAGACCTCGTATCCAACATTCAGAGGTCACAATGAGCGACGTGGACGTTTTAGAGGTCTTCAAGTCCAGCCAAGGCGGTGACAAACGGGCCCCCATCGCAATCGATGCCGCTGGGCTTGGCGCTGAGCAGATCGTGACGGCATGCACCTATCTGCGACTCATCGCGACCAATAACGGGCGGGGCAGACTGAGTTATTGGCAGGAGCGGAAAGCAAAAGAAGTCATGATGGAAATCCTTGATTGCGGCATTCAGATTTCGTCCGTAGCCAAGGAGTGTTCCTTGTCACGAAGTCATTTCTCCCGAGCGTTCAAGAATGTTACGGGCCACTCCCCACGTGATTGGCTTCAGCTTGCAAGATTAACCCGAGCGAAAGAACTCCTTGAGCAAACTGATTTTTCTATTTCTCAAGTGGGCTTGGAGTGCGGGTTTGCTGATCAATCCCATTTCTCCAGAATGTTCTCCAGGAAATTTAATATGACCCCGAGAAAGTGGCGTGTACGTGAAAAGCCTCAGCTCTAGGGAGAATGCTTGGAGATCTACCCAGGTCACCCAACCCGTTCTGATTGTCACTCGGAGCCAGAATGGTACTGCCATAGATGTGGCGCATTGAGGGAGCATCCTCATCGCCGCATGTGACGCTTTTCTGTGGTTTGGTCAGGTGAACCTTGGAACACGCAGCTAGTTGTTTCTGGGTCATACTCAGGCGATTTTTAGCCTTTGATACACGCTACGGAACGCGAAGCGCCAATGGTTTTGTTGGACTGGTGATGCTTAATACGTAGTCATGGATTCTCGATCCGAAAGCACGTTTTGAAGGCGCTCCAGATTCAGTCGCTGACATTCAGCCTCAGCTTCCTCTCGGGTCTGGTAGGTAGTCTTCAGACGTAGCTTCTCTTGGTTGTCATAGATGTTGAAACCTATGGGCGCAGTCTTGCAGTAGAAGCGCGCCCCATTACACATTGATCCCGTTTCTGTTGGTATTGCAGGGACAACAACAAATCTCGAAATCATCTTCACGCCCTCTCCAAGCACCTCCTTACTATTAGCGGCTATGAGCCACTACAGCAAGCAGTCATCAACAGTTTCCGATGACAAGCACAAGCGGCCCAGGAACGGTTCGCAATATCGCAAAAAGCTGATGTGATGTGCTCTGCCCTACTGGAAAGATCCTCCAGTCCCAAAAAATTCTAGTGCTGCTACGCTGACCTCTTTCATGGAGGAATCGCGATGCCAAATTCAGACCTGCTCCCTTCCCTGCTATTCAAGATCAATCAGAACCAACTCGCCCTTGAGGCCGACATCATGGAACTCACGCTCTGGGTCGAGCAGCGTGGATCAGGTGACGTTGCCGAGAACGTTCGGGGTGCTCTGGGGGCCATCAGCAGGAATGAAGAGTTCATCAATTTGACGCTCGCTGTACTCATGACGCCGGAGGATCAACAATGAGAGTTCAAAAGTGGCTCGCAAATTGAGCCTCTCCGATTCGGACTTACGCTGTTACTGACCGGGCAGTGGAAATTTTGTAGACGCAGAAGGGCTAAACTCAATCCTAAACGACCTTGAGTTTGAACCCTTTTGAGCATTACGAATTGCCATTACACCTGAGCGTGTTTCGCGGTTTTTCGATCATCCGGAAGGCCCCAGTAGATCAAGCCAGCACATAAAATACAGAACGGCGCCAAGGCCAACATGCCCATGTAGGTATTGCCGCTCACATCGTTGATGTACCCGACCAACAAGGGAGCCACCATGCCGCTAAGCTGCCCCACGGTATTCACTGCGGCGATGCCGCCTGCGATGGCTAGCCCCGTAAACGCTTGCTGCGGAATCGTCCAGAAAATCGGGATAGCGATGAAGACGCCGGCGGTGGCCAGTACGAGAAACGACGTCAGCAGGATGTAGTGGTCATTGAAATAGCACGCAGCAAAGTACCCTATCCCGCCCACCATCATGCACATCCACAGATACTTGCGCCGCTCACCGGTCGCGTCTGAACGCCGTGTGACGATGATCATGCCGATGGCAGCAACCAGGTAAGGAAGTGCTGTGAGGAACCCAACCGTCAGTTCACTTTTGATGCCCGATGCACTGATCAGGTGAGGCATCCAGAAGTTGAGGCCATACCCTGTGAGTTTGATCATGAAATAGATAACCGAGAGCACTGCCACCTCGCGGGTAAAAATCACCTTGAACAGCGACGCGTGAATCGGATTGGACTCTTTCCTGTCGTTATCAAGGTTGCGCTGGAGCAAATCCTTTTCGTCCCGGGAAAGCCACTTGGCAGACTGGATATCACGATCAAGTTTGTACAACACGATGATGCCCAGCAGGCTGCACGGAAGCCCGGACAATACGAACAGCCAATGCCATCCAGCAAGTCCGAGGAAACCATTCATATACTCGAGGATTAACCCCGAAACCGGTGCGCCGAGGACACCCGCCAATGGGATCGAGAGAAACCAGATACCGTTCATGCTCGCCAGATTCTTTTTCGGAAACCAGCAGGCGAGGTAGAACAACAAAGCAGGCCCAAACCCGGCTTCCATTACGCCGATCAGGAAGCGAAGGAAGTAAAGAGTGTATTCGTTGTAAGCGAAGACCAATGCCGCCGTCGCGAGCCCCCAGGAGACCATGATTCGGCAAATCCAGCTGGGTGCTCCGTATCGCTTCAAACCATAGCTGCTGGGGACTTCAAACAGCACGTAGCCGAAGAAGAAAATGCTGGCAGCAAACCCATAGGCGGCATCTGAAAGCCCCAGTTCGGCCTGCATCTGGGTCTTGGCAAAACTGATGTTGATTCGGTCGAAATAGGAAAACAGGAAGCACACGATGGTCAGCGGTAGAATCCGCCAGGCAATTCGCCGATAGAGCAGGAGTTCGTCAATGCCAGACGGATTGAGCGCAGCGCTTTGAATTGCAGTAGCCATGTTATTTCTCCGTAATTATATTTGTTGGAGATCATTTGCTCCGGCACAAGCGGTGGCCGGTTATAGCATCAGAAAATCAAGAGTGTGTCGCTTTCCTCAAAAAGCGTTTTGCAAAGGGAAGTTCAGTACGACTTAGCAGCACGCCGTCCTCGTCGGCATATAGCCAATCACCTGGGTACACGTCGACACCTCGAATGTGGAGCGCCTCTTGGACGATGCTGCCCTTCTCATTGTTCGACCGTGCTGGCCAACGCCCTATCGCGATGATCCCAAGTTCTATGTGAGCCAGCGCTTGGGAATCGCGCACGTTGCCGTTGATCACGACACCCGCCCAACCATTACGCCTGGCTAACGCAGCGAGGTTGTCACCCAGAAGCGCCAAGGGATTTTGTCCTGAGTCGATAACGAGCACTCGTCTGTTGCCTGGCTCAGCCAGGAGTGCGCGAATTTCACCGTTGCAGCCCTCGGCTTTGAGCGTGACGACTTCGCCATGAAAACTGCGCAATGAGCCAAACCAGACCCACTCGCCAGGCAATACTCTGACCTCGCCTTGAGCGATCATCGCTGGATGCTGATCACAAAGATCGGACGTTGAAATATCCATATCAAACGGCCTCTTGGTGGGTGAGCTCACGCAACTCTTCAAAGCTGCCAAGTCTTCCAAGCAACGCGCTAGCGGCTACGGTGTAAGGGCTTGCGAGCCATACCTGACCTGGGCCGGATCGACCTGGAAAGTTTCGGTTAATCGCACTGACCGTAATCTGATCCGCTCGAGTCGATGAGCCAGGCCCGCAATTTGCGCAGGCGCCACACCCTGGCATGATCATCTCCACGCCGAGTCGCTGGAAGGTGTCCAGATAGCCCTTTTCGATGCAGTAGTCTCGTACGGCCACAGTGCCGTACTGTAGGTAGAGTTTGGTGTGTTCGGCAATCGTGACACCGTGCTCGAGGCCCCATGCCAAGACTTCGTGGTAATAATCGAAGTCCTCACGTTTGCCTGCCGTACACGACCCACCGTAGGCGATGTCCACTGAGACCGGCGAATCCAGCTCTGCGAGGGCCACCCCATTTCCAGGATCTCCCGGGGCGGCAACAAGAGGCGTGAGGAGTGAACAGTCGATAACGAACCGCTCTTTATATTCAGCCCCGTCATCGCTGAACAGCCAGTCTTCGAGCTCAATCCTTACACCCCGCCGCTCGAGTATGAAATCGACGGTTTTCTGGTCTGGTTGCACAATACCGGTGAAGCCACCGAGCTCGGCCACCATGTTGGTCAGTGTTGCCCGCTCATCTATCGACATGGCCTGGACAGCCTCGCCGGTATATTCGAAGACCGCGCCGATGGCATTGCCCTGACGGATGGATTCCGTACGCAACAATTCGAGCACGACGTCTTTGGCGGTTACGCCCGGTTTGAGCCGACCGTTTAGCTCGACCCGAATGATCTCGGGCATTCGGCAACGGATGTAACCAGTCGCCCAGCTGTTTGCAATGTCAGTCGCACCCGCACCAAATGCCAAACAACCTAGCGCTCCAGAATGCGGCGAATGTGAGTCGGTGCCGACAACCACTTGACCCGGCAGCGCATGCTGCTCGGTCATCAAGGCATGGCAGATGCCTTCCGATCCGCTCTGCCCTTTTAAGGCGCCATGTGCAACGACTGGATAACGGCGAACGAATTCATCATGGGCAGAGGCCAATCCGCCAACGGCGGCGAGCAGGTTGTCACGGACATGTGGGAAGCTTTGACTGGCGAGTATGAGGTGATCCTGAAACGCGATGATTTCATGCGGTCGGACGAGCTTTACTTCCTCGCCAAATGCCTCATGCATGAAGTGCGCGCACATCCCGGTGAAATAGTCGTGGCTGAAACGCCAGTCAGCAGAAATGAACAAGCCGTCACCTTTTTCTACCGCTCCATTTGAGTCGATGCGGCGACGCTCGATGATTTTTTCGATCAGAGTCAGAGGACGTTTTTGGGGAATCGGGTTAAATACTTTTTCATCACGAGGAGGCAATTCGGCCTTGCTAAATGGCAATAGCCCCCCCGCGCGAATCACCGCTTGAGTCACAGCATCCCGGCCCACCAGGAACTCTTCGATATCAATGGATTCGCCCGCGCGAATGCGCTCTATCAAACCAAAATCCGTCGAAGTGTAGATTCCGATGTTGTCGCAGTTCTGGCGATAAATTCGCTCAAAGCTCTCGGCGATAATCAAACGAATACCGGCGGATTTTTCAGCCAGCGGGCTGGATTCACGAGATGAACCCTTTCCATAACGCTTACCCGCTACCGTGACCTGAAAGCCGCCGTTCTTTACTGCGAAATTTCCGATTGGCAGCACATCGTCGGTTTTAAAACCCACATAGGGAAATTCACCCAGCCGTGAGTCGTAGGTCATCATGATGACCACCGGGGTAATTTCGTCGGTGGAAATGTTGTCTCGCAGTGGCAAGGCGTCGGCTACCATCAAGTCACGCCCTTGCAACTGAGCTTCAACGGCCTCACTGCTGCAGGATAAAAACAAGATGCGTCCGTCAAAGCGGATTTTTGTTCTGGGCATTTTCTATCTCCTCTCTGAGAGGGATACTAAACCTCGCACTTTCTAGCGGTAGTGATGATTCTTCAGCACCGCCATCACCAAATATCGGTTCTCAATGCAATCTATCTGGCGATTCGACCCCACCTCTCTCAAGCTTTTCATCGCAGCCTGCGAACAAGGCAGCATTGCGCGAGCAGCGGAAAGAGAAAACATGGTGCCTTCGGCTGTGAGCAAGCGCATCGCGGAACTGGAAGAAGCTGTCGGTACGCCGCTGTTCTATCGTCATAAAAAAGGCATCGAAGCTACGCCCGCTGGCTTGTGCCTGCTTGAGCATGCAAGGCGGGTAGTCGATGACTTATTGCTGATGAGCGCCGATCTTTCGGGCTTTGCCGACGGGCAACGAGGCCACATAAGGGTGGGGGCAAATCGTTCGAGCATCATCCAGTTTCTGCCTCACGATCTGCGTGTGTTTCGTGATACCCACCCGAAAATCGTGATTGAACTGCAGGAGCAGACCAGTGAAGAAACTGTGGAGTCGTTGCTCAGTAACCAGTGCGATCTAGGGATCGGCACTGACCTGTCCAGCGCGACGAAACAGGGACTGGATGTCCATGATTACCACTCGGATGAGTTGGTACTGGTGGTGCCGCAAGGTCATCCCTTGTCGGGTAAAACTGCAATCGCGTTTTCAGACAGTCTGTCGTTCAGCCACATAGCGCTGCACAAAGACAGCCCTCTCTACCGAATGCTTGATCAGGCAGCGCGTCATGCGAAAAAAGCCATCAAATATGAAGTGCATGTGAAGAGCTTCGACGCGGTGTGCCGGATGGTGCAAGCAGACATGGGCATAGCCGTCATCCCTCGGCAAGCAATCAGCTATTCCGAGGGGCAGAGTCTTCTGAGCGTCCCGTTAACGGATAGTTGGGCGTCTCGACAGTTTCACATCGTGTCGAGACCGGCCCCGTATCTATCAACGGTGTGCAAGAGTTTTCTGGAATTTCTTTGCGCTCAGGCAAGCGGTCAGCGAGACTGACCGCAAGTCGATTTCAAACCTCTTTAAGCGCAATCCTCGGCGCACTATTCAGAGCCGCATCCACAAAGGTCGGTGTGTTCCAGCGAGACAACAACTGCTGCATGCGTTCCGTAGCCTTGGCAAGGTACAGATCCTTGACAGGGCCATAACCTCTCACTGCATCAGGCAGTTCAGCTAACTCAACCGCAAGCTTAAGTTTTTCCTGCGAGAGACCGGATTCCAGCAGATCAAGAAGTTGCTCGTATTCCTGGAGCCAGGCGAGCTCCACTTTGCGCTCGTGAGTCCGGGCAAAAGGATCAATCCAGGTGTTACGGATGCGTCGAGCACTTGAGAGGAGCTTGAATGCCTTGAGCATCCACGAACCGTAACCCGACTTTTTACCTCCGCTGAACAGCGGCGGCGCGAGATGGAATTGAAGACGGTAATCACCCTCAAACTGAGTGCCGATTTTTTCCAGAAACTCAGGCCGTGTGTACAGGCGTGCAACTTCATATTCGTCTTTGATGGCCATGACCTTGAAGTAGTTACGAGCAACAGCCTCGCTCAGCTTTCCGGGCATACCGGATACGCTGGACTCCAGGGTCTTGAACGCCTGAACCTTCTGGAAATAACGCTCGGCATACTTCGCGCTGTGGTATTGAGTCAAAAACTCGACCCGGCGCTTCACCGTCTCATCCAGCGATTGGGACAGTGGTTCGCTAGCGCGAGCTGACTGCTTGCGCGCGATCATGTCTTTCACCCGGGGAAGATCCACTGCCGCACGTCGCCCCCACATGAATGCGGCTTTGTTGGAGGCGATAGCCGTACCGTTGAGTTCTACCGCTTGTAACAGGGATTGCTGTCCCACAGGCAGCCAACCCATCTGACAGGCATAACCCAGCATGAACATGTTGGTGGCAATCGAATCGCCCATCAGCGCTGTTGCGACGTTGCTTGCCTCGATGAAAACGGCATTGTCGACCCCTACCGCGTCTTGGATCTGCCCCTGCAGCTGATCCGAGCAAAAGTCCGGTTCCGGATGACGCTGGAGATCGCCGGTTTCGGCCTGGCCTGCGTAAGTGCGAACGAACGCGCTGGTGATGCTTTGCTCAGTGTTGACCAGAGCGAGGGTCACTTCATGGCGCAGCTTGACCAACGTTTCGCTATTGGCACTCACCACCAGGTCGCACCCCAGGAGAAGATTGGCTTCACCCTCAGCAATCCGAGGTGCGTGCAGCGCAGCTTGCTCCTGTGCGATGCGTATATGCGACCACACCGCGCCGCCTTTTTGAGCCATGCCGGCCATGTCGAGGTTCAACACGCCCTTGCCTTCGACAAATGCTGCCATACCCAGTAAAGCGCCAATGGTGACAACCCCCGTGCCACCGACGCCGGTAACGAGGATGTCGTACGGCTGTTCTACTGATTTAACCTGAGGTTCCGGCAGCATCCAGACGTCCTGGGCGGACTCTTCAAGCGCCACAGGCTTTCTGAGCTTGCCGCCTTCGACCGTGACAAAACTTGGGCAGAAGCCATCCAGACAGGTGAAGTCTTTGTTGCAGGAGGATTGATCGATCTCGCGTTTATTGCCGAACTCGGTGGCAACATTCGTCACCGACATACAGTTCGATTTGCTGCTGCAATCTCCACAGCCTTCGCAAACGGCCTCGTTGATGACAACACGGCGTGCAGGATCGGGGAATTTTCCACGTTTACGACGCCGGCGTTTTTCAGCCGCACATGTTTGGTCGTAAATGATTGCCGATACACCGGAAAACTCTCTAAGCTCTTTCTGAACCTCGTCCATCCGATCACGGCGCAAGACTGGCACATCGGGCGCCAGATCCGTCACCTGCAGATATTTTTCCGGCTGATCTGTGACGACTACAACGCGGCCCACTCCTTCCGCCGCAAGCTGGCGACTGATCTGTGGCACCGTTAGCGTGCCATCCACCGGCTGCCCCCCCGTCATCGCCACCGCGTCGTTGTAGAGAATCTTGTAGGTAATGGAGACCTTCGCCGCAACAGCCGCGCGGATTGCCAAGATCCCGGAATGAAATACGTGCCGTCACCCAGGTTGGCAAAAACGTGAGCGGTATTGGTGAACGGAGATTGGCCAATCCAGGCGACACCTTCCCCGCCCATCTGACTAAAAGTGCTGGTCTGCGGATAAATCCATTTCGCCATGTAATGGCAACCAATGCCGGCCAGTGCCCGACTATTTTCGGGCACTTTGGTCGACGTGTTATGAGGACAACCGGAGCAGTAATGCGGGACACGCTCCATCAAGGTAGCGTAGTGGGAACGCGCAGCTTCCTGCGCTTCGAGCACCGCAAGGCAGACCTGCAACTCGCCACTAGCGACGTGCCCTAGGATCCGTTTGGCAAGCCCCCGTGCAATCATCGAAGGCGTAAGTTCTCCGATAGCTGGAAAAAGCCAATCGGTGTGAGGAAGCGTCCATTCGCCTTTATCGGCAAACTTACCAACGATGCGCGGTCGAACGTCTGCACGCCAGTTGTACAGCTCTTCCTTCAATTGATATTCGATCAGATGGCGTTTTTCTTCGACCACCACAATCTCTTCAAGACCTTCTGCGAACAGGCGCACGCCTTCAGCATCCAGCGGCCAGACCATACCCACTTTGTAGACCCGAAGACCCAATTGCTCGGCTCGCGCATCATCGATGCCTAACAGCTTTAATGCCTGGCAGACGTCAAGATAGGACTTGCCAGAAGTGATGATGCCGACCTTCGCCTTGGACGAATTTATGGTCAGCCGATCAATCCCATTTTTTCGTGCATATGCCACCGCCGCGTACAGCTTATGCTCAAAAAGCCGCTGTTCTTGTGCCAAGGGCGGATCTGGCCAACGGATATTCAGGCCGCCGGCGGGAACAGGGAAGTCTGGAAGCAACGTCTGAACCCGATCATGACTGACGTCTACTACCGCTCCGCTTTCAACGGTGTCGGCTACTGCTTTCAAAGCAACCCAACAGCCGCTGAATCTCGAGAGGGCAAAACCGTGGATTCCGAAATCCAGGTATTCCTGTACTCCTGATGGCGCGAGTACGGGCATCATCACCGCTTTGAAAATGTGCTCGGTTTGATGAGGCAGCGATGAGGATTTAGCACCGTGGTCATCGCCGGCAATGGCGAGCACACCGCCGAACTGAGAAGTACCTGCCGCATTAGCGTGACGGAATACATCCCCACACCGGTCAACGCCTGGCCCTTTTCCGTACCAGATGCCAAATACTCCGTCGTATTGCGCACCTTCGAACATATTGACCTGTTGAGTCCCCCACAGCGAGGTTGCCGCCAGGTCTTCATTCAATCCAGGCTGGAAGGTGATGTGATGTTTTTTAAGATGATCCTTAGCTTTCCATAGAGTCTGATCGTAAGTGCCGAGTGGCGATCCACGATAGCCAGAGATGAAGCCTGCGGTGTTGAGGCCAGCCGCAATATCACGCTGGCGCTGCATTAGCGGCAAGCGAACCAGTGCTTGAACGCCAGTCATCAGGACATGGCCTGACTCTTTGACATATTTGTCCTCAAGCGATGGGAGTGTCGAACTCATCAGGCTGATCCTCAGGCTTTATTTTTATTCTCGATTCGCGGGTAAACCAGCGATCGACTTTGAGGTAGATTATTCAGCCCATGAGCTATCGTATATTTATAAAAAATCACATCAGGTATAAAAAAAATAGATGCCTAATGCACGAGACTTCACCCTCAGACAACTGAGATATGTCGCTGCCGCCGCCGAGACCAGCCAATTCTCCCAAGCAGCCACTAACAATCATGTATCTCAATCAGCGATCACCACGGCTATTGGACAGCTTGAAATAGCGCTTGGTGTGAGCCTATTCGAACGACTGCCTTACGGAGTCAGGCTTACGCTTGAGGGTCATCGTTTTCTTGAGAGGACACGAGCAATCCTCGACGCAGTAGAAGACGCAGTGACTGAGCCACTTGGAGGTTCAACCTCCATAGCCGGGGTTGTCAGAATGGGTGCTTGCTATACGGTATTGGGCTATTACCTTCCGTCTTTGCTCGCCAGATTTCGGCGCAATTACCCTGACATTATCTTTGACCTTTACGACCTTGATCGCCTGTCCATTGAAAGAGGTGTCGCCGAGGGCACCTTGGACTTAGGCCTGATCATCAGCTCCAACTCAGACAAGAAAATTCCGCTCAACAAAGCCGTGCTGATGCGCTTCAGACGGCAAGTCTGGCTTGCTGCAGATCACGAATTAATGGCTCAGAAGTCCATAAGCCTTAAGGATATCGAAGCGTATCCCTACCTGATGCTAACCGTAGATGAGGGCGAAACTTCGACGACACGCTATTGGCAACAAGCGGGAATTACGCCTGAAATTGCGTTCCGAACAGGATCAATGGAAGCTCTTCGAGGATTGGTTGCGAACGGGTTCGGTGTGACGGTCTTATCCGACATGGTTTATCGAGCATGGTCGCTGGAAGGACGTCGTTTGGAAACACGCCCTCTTAGCGACTCTGTTCCAGATATGGAGCTGGGTCTGATTTGGAAGGACGATGCTCTGAACTCAGAGTCAGTTCAAGCATTGCACCAGTTTTTCATGTATGCCGGTCACTCCGGGTGAATCACAACGCCGATAGTTGATGATTGTAAAACCAGTAAATTGAATGAGTTTACCAATCACAGCTCATTACCCTTGTCCTCGCAACACCGCAATATCTCTCTTGGGGGGGACGCCGAACAGACGGCTGTATTCACGACTGAACTGGGACGGGCTTTCATAACCCACCTTGAAAGCGGCGCTGGATACGTCCTGGTGTTCATTGAGCATCAATCGCCTTGCCTCATTCAGTCGCAGCCATTTTTGATACTGCAAGGGACTCATTGCAGTGAGTTGGCGGAAGTGGTGGTGAAAGGTCGGAGTGCTCATCTGCACCCGGGCGGCAAGTTCGTCGACGCGAAGCGCCAAGGTGTAATTCAACTTCAGCCAATCGATGGCTTTCGCGATCCGATAACCTTGGCCATCGACAGAAGTTATCTGTCGCAGCCGGCTCGCCTGATCACTCTGTAAGAGACGGTAGTGAATTTCACGCTGGATCAAGGGGGCCAGAACAGGGATGGACTCCGGCTCCTCAAGCAGTGCCAATAAGCGCTCGAATGACGCCAGCATTGCCGGGGTCACAGAGCCAATTCCGACCCCCTTCGCAACGGATCGATCCCGGGTTGGCGGCAGGTCACTTTGCGCTATTAGCTCAGCCAGCATGCGCAGATCGAGTTTCAACGTCAGCCCCACGCATGGAAGTTCCGGGCTTGCCGCTAGCACTTCTGAATTGGCAGGCAAGTCCAATGAGGTGATTAGAAATCGCGACCTGTCATAGGGGTAGCCCTCGCCCCCCACCCAGAGCTGTTTCTCGCCTCGCGTAACTAGGATGATGCTTGGCTCGACCATGCAGACGATGGGCGGTGCTGGATGTTCGCGCCTGAAGAAGCCGAGGCCTGTAATGGCCGTTCCGTAATCACCTGGTTTCGAGATCTGCGCGCCGATGATCTGCGCAAGCTTTTCTTGTGGCGATGTCGGTTGAGGATCGTTGTCGGATTTGTTCGTCATATTCGTCTTGTACCTCTTCACTGAACTCTAACTCGCCAGCACCTGTCCGTCCTGCCAAAAAACAGAGACTCATAGAATCAGGCAAGTAATCAAGCGGAATGCACTACAGAGAGCATTGGTAGACCGGGAAAATGTCCATTCGACAAATCCTTTGAGGTCTCTCCCATGCTTGTACAAGCCTATGGCGCTCACGCTGGCGACAAACCCCTTGAGCTGTTGCAGATCAACCGCCGCGAACCGGCAGCCCATGATGTTCAGATCGATATCGCCTTCTGTGGTATCTGCCACTCGGATTTGCACCAAGTGCGCGCCGAGTGGGCAGGCACGCAGTTTCCTTGCGTACCGGGTCACGAAATTGTCGGTCGCGTATCGGCAGTGGGCGGACATGTGGCGGACTTCAAAGTGGCGATCTGGTCGGTGTTGGATGCATCGTCGACAGCTGTAAGCACTGTGATGACTGTGACACCGGCCTGGAAAACTATTGCGATGAGATGGTTGGCACCTACAACTTCCCGACACCGGATGCACCTGGCTGGACGTTGGGCGGCTACTCGCAAAATATCGTGGTGCATGAGCGCTTCGTGTTGCGCATTCGACATCCCGAGGCTCAACTAGCTGCCGTCGCCCCTCTGCTGTGCGCGGGCATCACCACCTACTCTCCTCTGCGTCACTGGAACGCCGGCCCAGGAAAAAAAATTGGTGTGGTCGGAATCGGTGGCCTGGGCCACATGGGTATCAAACTGGCTCATGCGATGGGCGCCCACGTCGTGGCGTTCACCACCTCTGTATCCAAGCGCGAAGCAGCAAAGGAGTTAGGCGCCGATGAGGTCGTCGTATCGCGCAACCCTGAAGAAATGGCTGCACATACCAAGAGTTTCGACTTCATTCTCAACACCGTCGCAGCCCCACACGATCTTGATGCTTTTTTGGTTCTTCTCAAGCGCGATGGTGCGCTGACGCTAGTCGGCGCGCCGGCCTCGCCGCATCCGTCACCCAACGTGTTCAACCTGATCATGAAGCGCCGAACCATTGCCGGCTCGATGATTGGAGGTATACCTGAAACACAGGAGATGCTGGATTTCTGCGCCGAGCACAACATCGTAGCCGACATCGAACTGGTTCGAGCAGACCAGATAAATGAATCCTACGAGTGAATGCTCAAAGGTGACGTCAAGTATCGCTTCGTGATCGACAACTCCACATTGGTTGGTTGAACGCTCTGATCCTCGAACGCAAACGGACACAATCCAAAAGGAAGAAATATCGGATGAACAGATTCTTTCTCGCCCTGGGGCTGCTAATCGCCTCTTTCTCATCAATGGGAGCTGATATGTCTAACGGTGCTGACAACTTCTACAAGAGCGATAAGGTGACCGCTGAAAAGGTGACCTTCAAGAACCAATACAAGATGAACGTGGTTGGTAACCTCTACATACCCAAGGGAATTGACCCCAAGGCCAAGAGCCCCGCGATCATCGTTGGACACCCAATGGGCGCCGTCAAAGAGCAAAGTTCTAGCCTCTACGCTCAAAAACTCGCCGAACAAGGTTTTGTAACTCTTGCGATTGATCTGTCTTTCTGGGGTGAAAGCGAAGGCCTGCCACGCCAGGCAGTATCACCCGACATCTATGCTGAGGACTTCAGCGCTGCCGTGGACTTCCTGGGCACGCGGTCTTTCGTTAATCGTGAGCGCATCGGCATCATTGGCATCTGTGGCAGTGGTGCCTTTGTAATCAGTGCAGCAAAAATTGACCCGCGCCTAAAAGCAATTGCCACAGTCAGCATGTATAACCATGGTGACCTATACCGCAAAGGGCTTGGTAATTCGACGACTCCGGAGCAGAAGCGCCAAGCATTGGCAGAGGCAGCAGAACAGCGTTATGTGGAGTTCACTGGCGGCCCGACTAGATACACTGCAGGAGCTCCGCTGAAGCTGACCGGAAACGCCATCGGCGACGAGTTTGTGGATTTCTATCGCACTCCTCGCGGCGAAGTAACCCCTGCCGGCGCAACGCCGCAGACTTCCACCATGCCGACGCTGACCACCAATGCGAAGTTCTACAATTTCTACCCGTTCGAAGACATCGAGACCATTTCGCCACGTCCGCTTCTGTTTATCACCGGCTCCGAGGCTCACTCCCGTGAATACAGTGAAGATGCCTACAAGCGTGCAGCAGAGCCTAAAGAGCTGCTCATCATTCCAGATGCCGGACACGTGGATCTTTACGACCGGGTCAACCTCATTCCATTCGCCAAGTTGACTACGTTCTTCAAAAGCAACCTGAAGTAGCCTGATCGTGCCCTTGCCGGGCACCGGTTCTCTCGTAGCCTCGTTCCCGGGGCTGCGACGCTTCGCGCAATACAGGATTTAAACAATGACTGATCACTTGCTCCCAGTGCCTCATAAATCATGGGGCGCCGTGTTCGCCATGTCGCTCGCCGCTTTCGTGCTGGTAGCATCGGAGTTCATGCCTGTCAGCCTGCTGACACCGATTGCCGCAGATCTGCATATCACCGAGGGGCAAGCCGGCCAGGGCATCTCCGTCTCAGGGCTGTTTGCCTTGTTCACCAGTCTTCTGATCGCATCGGTGGCTACGCGGGTTGAACGTAAACCGCTGCTCCTTTCACTTACACTGTTGATGATCCTTTCCGGAACGGTGGTCGCGTTCGCGCCGAACTACTGGGTGTTCATGATCGGCCGCGCGCTGATCGGTGTGGCGATAGGTGGATTCTGGTCATTGTCCGCTGCAACCGCCATGCGTCTGGTGCCTAATGACCAGATCACTCGTGCCATGGCAATCGTCAACGGCGGCAACGCTTTGGCGACTGTGATAGCAGCACCATTGGGCAGTTTTCTCGGCGCCTTGATTGGCTGGCGCGGTGCATTTTTGTGCGTCATCCCAGTCGCGATAGTCGCCTGTGTCTGGCTGTTGTTAAGCCTTCCGGCAATGAAATCGCACAGCGGTTCAGGCTCTGGCAACGTCTTCAGGTTGATGAAAAACGTACCGGTCGCGTTAGGCATGGTGGCGGTCAGTGTGTTTTTCATGGGCCAGTTCATGCTGTTTACCTATTTGCGCCCATTCCTTGAAACGGTCACTCATGTCAGTGTCTCCATGCTGTCGCTGATGTTGCTCGTGCTGGGTCTGGCGGGCCTTGCCGGAACCTTCCTGATAGAAGCGTTCTTGAAAAATAGCCTGCATCGAACCCTCATCGTCATCCCGATCTTGATGGCGATGATTGCACTGGCTCTTGTTTCATTCGGAAGCTCGGCGGCCACCACGACCGTCTTGCTTGGCGCATGGGGACTGGTTGCGACTGCAGCGCCCGTGGGATGGTGGACATGGCTGGCGAGAACGTTGCCAGACTCAGCTGAAGCGGGAGGCGGATTAATGGTGGCGATCATCCAACTGGCAATCGCCTCTGGGGCAACCGTTGGCGGGCTGGTTTTTGACTTTAGCGGCTATCGAGCGACCTTCGAGTTGAGCGCAGCCTTGCTGGGCGTGGCAGCCGTTCTTGCCTTCCTGGCTGCAAGCGTAGCAACGCGGGAGTCTTCTGCATTGGCGAACATTGCTTGAAAATAACCACAAGACACGCCAAGGCATGTCTTGTGGTTTCGGTTGAGCATACGCTCGGAGGTTGGACGTGACTGTCAGCGTGCGCTGTCGATGATTTGGCCACCGTCCGGTGTCAGACTGTAACCCGTCAGGAATTGTGCATCCTTGCTGGCGAGGAACAGCACGACCGGCGCAATGTCCCCTTCAGGTGATCCATAACGCCCAAGTGCGTTAGTAGGCGCGGGCGTATTAGCATCTACGCCCCATGTGTCAGCGACAGGCAGGACATTGTTGACCGTGATGTTGTCAGCACCCCATTCCCTTGCCGCCGAGCGGGTCAGAGCACGTACCGCCTCCTTTGCCATGTTGTAAGGGGCATAACCTTGCAAGCCGATTATGCCGGCTAACGATGCAAAATTTATGACCCGCCCTTCACCGCTGGCTTTGAGGTGCGGATAGCAGGCTTGCATAGTCCGTAGATAGGCAATCGGCCCCATCTCTAAATTGCGTTGCAGCTTTTCGGTCGATAGGTCGAGAACCGATGAAGAGACGACTGAGGGGTCGAATGCATTGTTCACAAGAATATCGATGCGGCCATATTCAGCCACGACCTGTTCCACGGCGGCGCTGATCTGATCTAAATCGGAAATATCGCAGACTACCCCGAGCGCAGTACCGCCCGCTGCCTGAATCTCAGCGACCACACCAGTAACATTCTCAGCCGTTCGTGAAACAACGGCCACCTTCGCGCCTTCTTCTGCAAAAAGTTTTGCGGTTGCGCGACCAATACCACGACCGGCTCCAGTGACGATGGCTACTTTCCCATTGAGTCGGGACATATGTATCTCCAGTTATTCAGGGGTTATTAAATGTGCCGCTGGTGCTTGCACGTAGGGTGACTGCACGTCACGAGCGGCGTTTTGAGTGACGAAAGAAGTGATCAGCAACACGAGGCAAATAGCAGCCGGCAACGCCCCACTAGGCTTGCGCACATTGATGTGAGCAAACGCAGAGAGCAGCAGGTGATAAAGCATGCCAGCGTAGGCAAGATCGCTAAGCGGCACGTTGAGGCGCAGAAGAATGGCGACCACCGCCAGGATCTTCACTGCAATGAGCAGCGGCATTAAAGTTGCGGGGTAGCCGAGGTCAGCGAGTGCTTGACGCACCCACTCTCTTTTGGCCAGGTACAGAGTCGCCGAGGCCAAATACAGCAACGACAGCAGTGTCGTACTGATCCAATAAATGTAGATTTCAATCATGGGCATTTTCCTAAGTGAGCCTTAATGCGTCGACTTAGGTCAAAGATGTCGTCTAATATGAAAAGCTACAAGTAGGATGAAAAAGTGGTGCTTAGTATGGAAAACCAGACTATTGATGGCGATCAGATCAACATGCACGAGGAAATGCGCCGTGCATTTGCGCTTCTCTCAGGCAAGTGGAAGCTGGAAATCATGTGGTTGTTGAACCAGCGAATCTATCGCTTCGGAGAACTTCGTAAGGCGATCAGCGGCATAACTCAGCACATGCTGACAGCACAACTTCGTGAACTTGAAAACGATGGCCTGGTATCGCGAACAGTCTTCGCAGAAGTCCCCCCACGCGTCGAATATGAGATGACGGCAAAGGCCCGTGCGCTCGGGCCAACGATGGAGGCACTCGCGTTATGGTGGAGTGAGTATGGAAACAGCGTGCCGGTGAAGCCAAGCTCACGCGGTCGTAAACCTAAAAGCGTCTAAGCCTTAAGTGTTACCGCCCGATTGGCCTTCGAATCGCTTTGAAGCAGGTATGCGCTAATCGCGGCCAATGGCTGCGTTACCTGCCCTGCTCAATCCGCCTCGACAGGGAACGTACTACTTCCAATATTTACGTAAGGCGCCATGTACGCCTTGCACCGGGTCTTGATCTGGAAACGGCAACATGTCGATGCTCGCCAGTTGCGACTTGTCTGGTGCCTCACGACATATGTCTGCGCGCTGTCCCGACGGGTAAGCGCCGACCACCAGAAAGTCGTCGCTGGAGTCCAGGTTGCAGTGACCTGTGCCGGCGGGTAGCAACAATGCATCACCTGCCCTGACCTGAACTACAAAGCCATCAGGGCCGCCCAGCATCAATCGAGCGTGGCCATTGGCAATGCCAAGCACCTCGTGCCCTTCAGTATGGTAATGGTGGTGGCCGCATACCCCGTCACGCGATTGGGGCAGCCAGCCATTAGCTCTGAAGGTTTCCTCGAACAGTGAAGCCAAATCGATACGCCGACTTACAATCGCGTTGAGGTATATGAGTACAGGTAGGCGTGGGTTATTGGGAACCCAGCCATTGTGCTCAAGCATCAGGATTTGCATAGAAACGGCCCCAGATTGTGACCCAAACATTTGAAGATCTCCGGAGCGTAACAACGCTCGCTGACAGCTAAAACCAATCGGTTGTACCCATCAGTGAATTCACAAACGATGGCTACTCTTTAAGACAGACAACTACTGGCTATAAGCGCTTATTTCGCTTCTTCTGGCTCGAAAAAAACTTCGCTCCCCCATGCTCAGAGCTAATGAGCAGGCGAAAATACTTAGGGCTTCGAGCGCTATTTGAGAAGAAAAAAGCTCCCGGATCGCTCCGGAAGCAAACTGCTGAATACGCAACCGAGGGTGACCAAACCGCATGAGTGCGAGAGCTCTTCTCGGCACGCAAATCATGCTTGCGGATTCAAACAGGAGGAAACTTGTAGACAGAGCAGCGGGAGCTGATCAGGAGATTTTCATCACTCCTGAACGTCCATGAAATCCTTAGCCCAATTCAAATATGTTTCCGGCAACGTGTAGGTATAGGCCAGCTCGGTAGCGCTTAAGTTTGATGTGCTGCGGGTGAGCTGTCGTTGTTCACGAAGGCAGTCATAGGTCGCCTTGATAGACGCGAAATATGCGCTATGACCTGCAACGATGATCCGCACTCCTAGCTTCGCTAGCCGTTCGTTATCGTTGAGTCTTGGGTTTCCGTAGGTGACCAACATTAGTGGAATAGAGACGTGCTCCACGATCTGTTCAAGGTGGGCAACGTCTTGTACGCCAACGATACAAATTCCGTCCGCGCCGGCTTGTTGATAGGCGCGCGTACGGTGAACGATCTCATGCACAGATAAAGCTGATGCGTTGGTTCGAGCAATAATCGAAAGTTCCGAGTCGACGCGCGCTTCCAGTGCAGCCCGTATTTTCCCTACCCCTTCATCAATGCTAATGAGGTCTGTTGATTTACATCCGAATTGAGCCGGAAGGAGAGTGTCTTCAATTGTGAGCGCCGCTACTCCTGCCCGCTCCAACTCCTGGACGGTTCGCATGACATTGAGTGCATTTCCGTAACCGTGATCGGCGTCAGCGATGACGGGCAATTGCGCCACACGACCAATTCTGGTCGCTTGTTCGACAAATTCAGACAGGGTAATCAGCGCGAAGTCTGGTGCAGCTAGAACCTGTAGAGATGCAACTGACCCACCCAGAATACCTACTTCAAATCCGAGATCGGCGGCAATACGTGCTGACATCGGATCAAAGACTGAAGCCGTCTGAAAACACTTACTGGAAGCCAGCAGGTCGCGAAACGAACGGCGCAACGCTTGGTGGGAAACTCTGGACATAATCTATCCTCACTGTGGCCGTCATCGTGCGAACGATGAGTGCCAACTCAAAAGTGCGGCGAGACTATCATGCAAAAAAACAGGGGTGATGACGTTTCAGAATGACCCGATGCGCAGATGTCATCACATACTTGCGGAATGCTTTTTTAGCTTGGAAGATTCGACCAACTGGCTATTTTCCATGGATATCGCGAGAGGCTCCTTCGAGTATTTTCCCACAAGCTGCGCGTTGTAGGTTGTGGATGACGATGTCGGTAACACGACTTAAAAAACCGTAGCTGTATAAGCGAGGTGAGGAACTGTTCGCCCCGCCTGCTCATCCCAAATCGATCCCTATCACATCGCTCTCACTTTGGCCCTCAATCCTCACTCTTGTTGCGTGAACCTTCTATGGCCGGAAGGTTTGTCTCTGCCCATGAGCAAAGTACGCTCAATGGCTCGATGAGGGAGCGACCAACGTCAGTAAGCTGATATTCAACTTTGGGTGGAACCGTCGGATAGACCGTACGCTTTACCAAGCCGTCTTGCTCAAGACCGCGCAACGTCAACGTCAACATTCTGTGCGAGACACCTCCCACCAAGCGCAGCAGGGCATTGAAACGAACTGGCCCATTAGACAGCGCGCCGACCACCATAATCGTCCACTTATCCCCAATCCGATCCAATACCCTGCCCAATGCTTTGCACCGCGCATGATCATCGTCCGCTCCGCTTGGTGATGCCAGTTCTACCTTCTGAGTACATGTCATAACTACGACCTACCTTGCACCTTAGGAACACGGATGTGCGCTACGAACTTAACTGTTCATTCTTGCGAACCTAGATGAGCGCGCGCACATTCACAAGAACATTTTGTTCCTAACGATTAAAAGGTTACCTCATGGAAATTGGAATCAGTGGCGCAAGTGGTCAACTCGGCCAAAAAGTATCGTCGTTGCTTGTCAAGCACGCTGAAGAACATCGATTCGTAGGTATCTCACGGTCTCCACAGAATGTTGTTGCCCCTCTCGAAGGTCGATTCGGTGATTACAACAGTCCCGATTCGCTTAAAAAAGCATACGAAGGCCTCGACCGCTTATTGATCATCCCGAGCGCAGATCTTGCGCCAGGTGTGCGCGGCTCTCAACTTAGAGCCGCCATCAATGCAGCCAAGCAAGCCGGAGTTAGCCACGTCTTTTTGATGTCTGCAGTGGGCACCTATGAGGAAATAGCTCCTTCACTGGGGGAAGCATATTGGGTTGGTGAACAAGAGCTCATTAAGACGGTCTCGCGGTGGACAATCTTACGTATGAATTACTACGCAGAGTCGATGGCGGACGAGATCAAAATGTCATTAGACAGCGGCGTGCTGGCCGGTTTGGGTGACGAGCGTGTAGCCTTCGTGTCCCGTGACGATGTCGCTGGCGCTGCCGCTGGTGCGTTACTTGGCGAAGGGCATGCCGGGGCAATCTACAACCTAACCGGCCCGGCTGCCGTCACCGGGCCCGATCGGGCTGCCATCGTCTCAGCGATTGTAGAAAAACCGATTAACTACATCTACATCACGGTGGAGCAACTCCGTGCCGGGCTAGCTAGTGCAGGCCTTCCTGAGATGATTCTCGATGCCATGACGGACATCAAAACCGGCTTTATCAAGGGCAAGTTCGACATCGTTACAGGTGATGTCGAGCGACTTTCCCACCAACAGCCGAAAGTGCTGGGAGCCGTCCTCGCCGCCAAACTGGTGTGAAAGCGGAATTATGCCGATGAGCACCGCATAGAACTGTTGATCGTTCACTCGCGCCACATGCACTTACAAACACAATCGTCACTACCGGCCGCCGCCTTCGATTGTCAAAAAACTTATCGCTACCCATGCCATCTCTTACTTGATGGTGTTGGAACAGTGCAGCCCTAATGAAAGTCCTAGCTCTCTGGAATTCAAAAATGAAAAAATCGTTCAACGCCCGCTCCACTACGGACGAAGTTCTCACAGGTATTGATCTCACTGGAAAAACTGTGCTGCTGACCGGCTGCAATTCCGGCCTCGGATTCGAGACGTTACGGCAGATGACCAGCCATGGCGCACACGTCATCGCGGCGGCGCGTAATGTCAAAACAGCTCAAGAAGCTTGCGCAAAAGTCGGTGGTATCACCACACCGCTGGCCTGCGACCTAAGTGACCTCTCATCCGTGAAGCAGGCCATCGCCACTGTCCGTGCCAGTGGCCACCGGTTGGACATCGTAATCGCTAACGCCGGCATCATGGCATTGCCCCAGTTAGAGCAGCTGTATGGGTTGGAAAAGCAATTCGTCGTCAATTATCTTGCGCATTTCATGCTCATCACAGGCATCTTGGACAACGTTGTGCAGCATGCAGGCGCGCGAATCGTGATTCTGGCAAGTAGTGCGCACACCCGTGCGACAACGGCTGGCATTGAGTTCGACAATCTCTCAGGCGAGCGTAACTACAAACCCTGGGTTTTTTATGGGCAGTCAAATGTTGCCCGAATTCTATTCTCCCGTGAGTTATCACGCCGTCTCAGCAATGTCGGAATCACTGCGAATACGCTACATCCTGGTGTCATCGCCGATACCAATTTGTCTCGTCACATGGGGATAATGATGCGAGCGGTCACGCCAATAGCACGGCTGTTCACAAAAACCATTGCGCAGGGCGCGGCAACGCAATGTTACCTAGCCGCCCACCCCGACGTTGCTGGTGTCACCGGCCGATATTTTAGCGACTGCAAAGTCGCTGAGCCGAGTAGAGCCGCCAGAGACGATGCGACTGGCGAGCGGCTCTGGTCGTTGTCAGAGCGGCTCGTCGCCGTTCATGGAGGCTGACAAGCTCTGGCGCTAAGTAATTTCGACAGGTCTAAGGGGATAATGCTCGTCGCCTGAAAAAATGAACGGGAACCGCATTAACCGCAGGCCAAAAGAAGGGACTGCATTGGTGATGCTGGCGGCTGGGTACAACATGATGCTGTACCAATGCCGTCGACAATCATCAGGACGTCCCCTACTCACTGTCCAGTTGCCGAAAAAACTGTCGAGAAAGGAGGATGAACCTTCGAGGTAGTCTAATACATGGATGTCATTACAAAACTTGGCGAATGCTGTTCGAACCTTCAGGTCTCGATCAATTGATTGTTTTGCCATGGAGATCGCGAGACGCTCCCTCGAGGGTTTTCCATAAGCTGCGCATCGTAGGGTTCTCGTTGGTTATGGAGCAGTAGGAGCGTATCTCCAGTCGCGTACTCCACTCATCACCACCGGCTTTCACCAACTGACCTCGCTGGAGCTCGTCAATAACGGCGCTTTGTGGCCACCATGCCACGCCGTATCCCTCTATCGCCATTCGCATTAAAAGCATCGCCATGTCAGCCTCGTAGCACCGCTCCAGCACACTAACACTTGGCCCATTTTTGATAACGATGTCAGCAACGCGACCTAAGAACGTTGTGGCCGTATAGGCGAGGTGTGGAACTGCTTTGGCTGACGTGCCGGGCAAGCGATACAGCGGTTGCCCTTTCTTATCAGGTGCACACAACGGAATGAAGGCGTCATGTCCCAACGTCAGGCTGCCGAATTTTGCCGGATCTAGAAGTATAGGTGCCAAGGGATGGTGATAGACGATCATCAGATCGCAGCTCCCCTCCTCCAAAGCGATGACGGCATCATGAATGTTCGCAGCGACGACTCGGGCGTTAAATTGCTCATTGTGCTGCTGAAACTGGGTTAGCCACTTAGGTAGAAACGTCATCGACAAGCTGTGGCCGGCAGTCACTTGAATGGAGCGCCCTGGCATCCGCTCTACCTCTCGCAGGCTTGAGCGCAACCTCATGAGCCCTGCTAATGCCTCGCGGCTTTCTTCACAAAATGTGCGCCCAGCAGGGGTCAGTTGAACAGGATAGGTGCCACGATCCACCAGTTCAGCACCTACCCATTCTTCAAGAGACTTTATACGTCTCGACAACGCCGACTGGGTGACACAGCGAATCTCCGCAGCCCGAGAAAAATTCTTCCACTCCGCGACCGCCAGAAGATCGTCCAGCCATTTGATTTGCATACCGACACCTCATGTCCGAATGCGCAGTTTACTGCCCCAAAGCCTGTATGAAGCAGCGATCTGGAAAACTATTCCAAAAACGCATGACCCTATCGGGATTACTCATCACGCCCCTACAAACCCGACCCTAGAATCGAAAACGTAGAAGCGAGGCCGATGAGCTTCGACTGAACGACACTTGACTCCTGCCAAGTAAAAAAAGCAAAAAAACCACTTGAGGAAAGCTCCGTGAAGAAAAATAAACTTCCACGTCGAATCGCAATTGGCATCGCCTTAGGCGTGCTTGTCGGTTGGGCGTGCCACCACTTCGCAGGGAGCGAACAAAGCGCCAAAGAGATCGCCTCTTACTTCTCGGTGGTCACCGATATCTTTTTACACATGATCAAGATGATCATCGCGCCGCTGGTGTTCGCGACCTTGGTCGGCGGCATCGCGAGCATGGGTAACTCCCGCTCCGTTGGCCGGATTGGCTTAAGAGCCATGGCCTGGTTCGTCACCGCTTCGGTGATATCGCTGGCAATCGGCATGGGCCTGGTGAACCTGTTCCAACCTGGCGCAGGACTGAACATGGAAGTCGTCCAGCATGCGGCAACTCCCGTAGTGAACACTGGGGATTTCAGCCTCAAAGTTTTCATCAGTCACGTGTTTCCACGCAGCATTGCTGAAGCAATGGCCAACAACGAAATCCTGCAAATCGTAGTGTTCTCGTTGTTCTTCGGGTTTGCCTTGGCAGGTGTGAAGCGAGCGGGTTACACCACGATCGTCGATGGCATCGAGGAGCTGGCCAAGGTGATGTTCAAGGTCACGGACTTCGTCATGGCCTTCGCGCCCATCGGCGTTTTCGCAGCCATCGCCTCAGCTATCACCACTCAAGGCCTCGGCTTGATTGTTGATTACGGAAAGCTGATTGCCGAGTTCTACTTGGGCATCGTGATTTTGTGGTGCGTGTTGTTCGCTGCTGGCTACCTGTTCTTGGGGCGC
>Ga0157375_10000751_pt1 | contig 28432 bp, 31 predicted proteins | sample M35metaG_FD_115311 | JGI IMG/M metagenome (GOLD analysis project Ga0157375, IMG submission 115311) | Miscanthus rhizosphere microbial communities from Kellogg Biological Station, Michigan, USA - M3-5 metaG | ecosystem: Host-associated > Plants > Roots > Rhizosphere > Soil | place: USA: Michigan... | reverse complement strand
TCGCTGAGCGTTCGACCTTGCGAACAAGCTGTGGACGGTCCCTGCGGAGCGGTGCCGGTCTGCTCGCCTTAGCTTTCGGACCTCGGCGACCTGCTTAAGCGTCTTATACGTTGGGCGGCTGGCCCAGTTACTGGCCGGTCAAGGTCGCAAGCAGGTCAGAAATCACAAGGCCCTTTCATTCGCCGAGGCTCCAATGGTGCGTCGGCCGCAGAAAACTCCGATTTCGAAGCAATTCGGCGGTTACGAATGTATTTGCCGAGATGTCACATCGGTGCAGTTGGCGGAGAGGGTGGGATTCGAACCCACGGTACGGTTACCCATACGCCGCATTTCGAGTGCGGTGCTTTCGACCACTCAGCCACCTCTCCGTAGGGGTATCGCGCTGGCCGGGCGAGTGCCGGCTCCGGTCGGACGCGGCGCGCTCTAGCAGTGCGCGTCGGGGTTGCCTAGATAGTAAGACATGACCCCTTTTGAACCGTTCGAACGTTCTGGCCCCATGGGCCACAAACTCCAGATGAAATTAGCCCGCTTCGCCATCGGCGACGTCGTCCGCCACCGGATCTTCGATTTCCGTGGTGTCGTGTTCGACGTCGACCCTAGCTTTTCGAACAGCGAGGAATGGTACGAGGCGATCCCGGAGGCGATCCGTCCATCCAAGGACCAGCCCTTCTACCATTTGCTCGCCGAAAATGCGGAGACGACCTACATCGCCTATGTGAGCCAGCAGAACCTGGTCGTCGACGAGAGCGACGAGCCCGTCGATCATCCGGACATTGCGGCGATGTTCGAGCGCGCAGACGGCAGGTACCGTCTTCGGCCTGACCTTCGGAACTAGGTTAGAATTTCCGGAAACGGCGGCGCGGACGGATCCGCGCCGCCTCCCCTGTTAGCCTTTAGAAGTCGACCGACGCGCGGCCGTAGATGAATCGGCCGTTGAAGCCGAATGGTGAGAAGATCGAATAGGGAATGTAGATCTGGTTCACCGGATATTGTCCGCCAACCGAGGCAGGTCTCGGTCCGAACGGCGAACGGTCCGGGTAGACATCAAACAAATTGTTTGCGCCAATCGCGAACTCGAAACCGTCCTTCCCTTTGAGCCGGAGCTCCATGTCGGTGATCCACTTGGCGCTAAGGAAGATGTCGTCAGGGCCGAAGGCCGTCAGGCTCGTCTGGTTTGGCACAAGCGGAGCAGCGGCCCCGGGGGAGACCACCTTGCCATAGCGGGTGGTCCGGGCCGTGACCCCCAACTTGCCAATGTCGCCGTCCGCGCTGAGCACGACCTTGTCGCGCGGTTGCCCATCGGTGAATCGGATGCCCTCGATTCGGCCGAACAGGACCAGGCCAGGGATCTGCGCGAGCGGCCCAAGCGCGTTCAGGCGCTTGTCGATCTTCTGCGTATTCTTGTTGAACGCCGCGGTCAGATTCCAGTTTCCGAACTGGTTCAGGCCCAGATGATAGGCGGCGACCAGGTCGATACCGTGGGTCGTGGTGTCCAGGCCGTTGATGAAGAAGCGCGCGGCGCCGATGCTCGGGAAGCCGGCGGCCACGAGGATGGCGCCGACCGCGTTGTTCTGGGCGGTCGTTCCGCTGCCCGCGGCGCCGAGATTCTCGGTGAGGACGATGCGGTCCTTGATCTTGATGTGGTAATAATCCGCCGTGAAAGTCAGGCCGCGCAGCGGGTTGGCAGTCGCTCCGAAGCTGAGGTTTACCGATTTTTCGGGCTTCAACGGCTTCGCGCCCAGGGCAAGTGCCGCCGGAGCGTTCACCGCGAGCGTCGCAATGTCCACGGGCAGGCCGCCGATAAAGTTGGTCGAGGTGGTGGTGAAGAACTGCTGGTGCAGCGACGGCGCCCTGAACCCGTTCGAGATCGCGCCGCGCACCGCATAACCGCGAATGAACTCCCAGCGCGCGGCGAACTTGCCGTTCCAGGTCGAGCCGAAGTCCGAATAATGTTCGTACCTGCCAGCCAGCGTGGTCGTCAGCCCTTCGATCGGATCGGTGTCCAGCTCGGCATAGGCTGCGTAGCTATGGCGGCTCGCATCCGTGCGGCTGCTGTCCGGAATGCCCGGGAAGCCTTGGGCACCCACCAGCGCCTGACGACCCGGGAAGGTGCACTGATTTGTGGTGATGTTGAACACGCCCTGCTGGGCCGTGCAGTTGGCAGCGGTCGTATTGTTGATCGCCGGCTTGAAATAGGGTCCGATCGCCCAGGACTGGAGGTCGCCCGGACGTTCCTTGAAATTCTCGTGACGATATTCGGCCCCTGCGGCCACTGTCAGCGGCTTTGCGAAGCCCACCGAATATTCGTTCGAGAGGTCGAGGTTCAGGATGTTCTGCGTGTAGCGGAGCCCACCGGCGTCGAAATCGCGCTGGGTCTGCGGGCCGAACGATGCGTTGACGGTGTTGTGAACTTCATAATCGAACTTGTCGTGACCGATCCCGTAGGAAAGATCCGCATGCCAGCCTGCAACATTGCCGCGGAGTCCACCTGTGAGGGCATAATCGCGCAGATGCGTGTCGATGAACGGCAGGAATCCGATCGGGGTTAGTCCGACATAATTGGCGACGGTTGGAGTATCGTTGGGAGCAAGGACGCTCCAGTCGCGGTTGGCGCCGTTGTTCAGCTGCTGGCGCCAATTGGCGGCACTCAGCGCGTTCCGGTGGCCATAAGTGGCGAAGGCATAAATTTCCCAGTCGTCGGTGACCTCGTAGCCGGTGTTGAGAACGAGATTGTAGTCGTGCGAGCGCGGGTCGCCGAAGAGGAACTCGTGCCGATCGAACGTCAGCTCCCGCGGATCGAAGGTCGTCGGGCTTGGACGCAGGAAGTTTGGACGAAGGTCATAGCCGGCGCGGTTGGTCGGCTGCCGCAGGTGATATTCGCCGGAGACGTTGACGAACCCGCGCGAGCCGAGCGGCAGGCCGGCGTTGACGGCTGCGGTGATCTGCGCGCCGTCTTGAACGTGAGGCTCACCGCCGAAGTTGCCGAGGAAATAATTGTTGTTGGTGGACGCATCGAGGATCGGCTGTCCTGCGGCATTCGTCTGCAGCCCGGTCAACCTTTGAACGTCGTTGATCGTAGTCAGATACTCGCCCCAGGTGACGCTCGCGCGTCCGCCGTGGGTGGAATTCTTCAGCTGAATGTTGATGACGCCGGCGATGGCGTCGGAACCATATTGGGCGGCGGCGCCGTCCCGCAGGACTTCCACCCGGCTGATCGCGATACCGGGGATCAGGTTGAGGTCGACCGCGGCGCTTCCGCGACCGACGGTCCCGTTGATGTTGAGGAGCGCCGAAACGTGACGGCGCTTGCCGTTGATGAGGACCAGTGTCTGGTCCGGGCCCAGCCCGCGGAGGGTCGCTGGCCGAAGCGCATCCGATCCGTCCGCGATCGACGGCTGCGGGAAGTTGAACGAGGGCACCAGCTGGTTGAGGATCCGATTCGTCTCCGTTTGACCGCTATTTTTGATTGAATCTGAACTGATGACGTCAACGGGGACCGGGCTATTGGCGACCGTACGGTTGGCGGTACGCGACCCGGTGACGATGATCGTCTCCTGGGTGACGGATCCTGGCTCGCCCTGATCGGTCGCAGCTGCAGGGGCCTGGGCATTGCCAGCCTGCGGCGCGGGAGGGTTGTTCTGCGCCCTTGCCGGTGCGGAGAGCGCGAAGGTGCTGAGTGTCACGAGCAGCGCGACGCGAGTGGCGTTGGTCATCGTTCAATCCCCCTGTTGGCCGGAAAACGCCCGGCTTTGATCGGCAAAGGGAGGCAAGAATCGTCCCAAGGCAAGCGCTTGCTGCGGCTTGTCACGAATATGACTTAATTCTGTTGCCCGACTACAACAGCCGTTCCCACAGCCGATGCGGTTGACAGGGCGGGGCCTCTGCCATAGGCGGCTCGCTTTCGCGCGCGGGCCACAAATGCCGCGTCCATCAGCGTGCGAAACCGGATTTTTGAAAGAAGAGAAGAGCCAATGTTCGCAGTCGTGCGCACGGGCGGCAAGCAATATCGCGTCGCCCCCGGAGACAAGATCGTCGTCGAGAAGCTCGATGGCAATGCGGGCGACCGCGTCACTTTGGGCGACATCCTGCTCGCCGGTGACGGGTCCAGCCTCAAGTCGACCGACGGCCTGACCGTGGCCGCTGAAATCGTCGCCCAGGCGAAGGCCGACAAGGTAACGGTGTTCAAGAAGCGCCGCCGGCACAACTATCGCCGGAAGAAGGGCCACCGCCAGCAGCACACGATCCTGAAGATCGTCGCGATCGGCGATCACAAGGAAGCCAAGAAGGCTGCTCCGAAGGCTGAAACTCCTGCTGCACCTGCGAAGGGCGAAAAGGCGAAGGCCGTCGCTGCCGAGCATCAGGCTGCTGATGTTGGTGGAACGCCGACTGAGAACCCCGCGCCGGACAATGCGAAGGAAGCGAATGCGCCGAACGCAGCTTCGAAAAAGGCTGCTCCGGCAAAGGCCAAGGCAGAAACCCCGTCGACAAAAAATGCTGCACCTGCTAAGGCCGCAGCCAAGAAGTCTCCGAAGGCGAAGTAATTCGACATGGCACATAAGAAAGCAGGCGGCTCGTCCCGCAACGGCCGCGACAGTGAAAGCAAGCGCCTCGGCGTGAAGAAGTTCGGCGGACAGGCTGTCCTCGCCGGCAACATCATCGTGCGTCAACGCGGCACCAAATGGCACCCGGGCGACAACGTCGGCCTGGGCAAGGACCATACGCTTTTTGCACTCACTGACGGTCAAGTCGCGTTCCGCGACGGCAAGCTTGGTCGCAAGTACGTCCACGTCATGCCGATTACGGAAGCGAACGCATAGGAACGGTCAGAAAGGGACCGTTCCCAGAAGGGGCGGCCCGGACGAGATCTAGACCAGATCAAAGCCAGTAAGGGAGAAGGGGAGCCCCGGAAGGGGTCTCCCCTTTTTCTTTGCCTTCTCCCGAAACTGTCACGCGCCGCGGTTAGGCGGCCGGGCGAGGAGAAGGTCGATGTTCGCGAGAACGGCAAGATTGCTGTTAAGGCCAGGGTTCCCCGAGGATGCACCGGCGCTTGGCGCCGCGATTGGCGACGAAGCCATCGCACGCAACCTCGCCACCGTCCCATGGCCTTACACGATGCGCGACGCCGAAGCCTTTCTCGCGAGCCCGCGCGACCCGATCCTCCCGTCGCTCCTGATCTTTGAGCGCGGTGTCGGGGCGCCGCAGCTCGTTGGTGCCTGCGGCCTCGGCCGAAGGCCCTCGGGCTCGGTCGAGATGGGTTATTGGATCGCGAGGGAGTACTGGGGCCGCGGCTTTGCGACCGAGGCGTGCACTGCCCTGGTGGAGATTGCCCGGACGCTCGGCCTTTCCAGTCTCGAAGGCTCACACTTCATCGACAATCCCGCGTCCGCGCGGGTGCTCGAGAAGCTTGGTTTCGAGCCCTCCGGAATCGTTGCACCGCGAATGAGCTGTGCGCGAGGCCACGACGTCCCCGCGCGCCTGATGCGCCTGCAACTCATGACGTACGATTTAGGCGATTCGGGTGAGGCCGATGAGGAGTCCCTCGCCGCCTAGGAAGCGTCGTGAAGAATGAGGCCAAGAGCGTGCCGGCTTCCGCTGCGAACCCGGCTAACGCCGTGGCGCATGGCAACTCGATAGATCCCGCGGGTCCCTTGAACCGGCCGCTGGTTGACGGCGAAGATCACCCCTTCTCCCGCTTCCAGCGGCACAAGCTGGACCCGCGACTGCATCCGAGGGCGCTGCTCGGTGAGGACGAACTCGCCGCCGGAAAAGTCCTTCGGGTTGCTCAAGAGAAAAGCAGCCTGCAGCGGGAACACCCACTCGCCGTACAGGTCCTGGTGGAGGCAATTGTAGTCGCCTGGCCCGTAACGGAGGATCAGAGGCGTCGGGCGCGACTGGCCGGCGGCATGACATCCTTCAAGGAACTCGGCATGGTTCTCGGGAAAAGGCCCGGCGTCCGCTGCCCTTCGCCAGGCATTGGCGGTCGGGAGCAGCCGATCGTAGAGGGCGGTCCGAAGAGATTGGACCAAATCAGGCAGCGGGTATCGGAAATAGCGATATTCGCCTCGCCCGTAGCCATGCCTGGCCATCGCGACCGTGCTCCGGAAGGAATGATCGTCATCGTAGGATGACGTGATCAGCTGCCGCTCGCTTGCGTTCAGAAATGGGCCCGTCGTGGCCCAGCCCTGCTCATCGAGATCGGCAGCGATGCGCTGCCATGGAAGTTCGTCGAGGCGGTTCTTGATAGACATCCGGGCTAGCTAGCGGGAACCGCGAATGCCGCATCCGCCTGCTTGCTTCCAAACTAGGCGGCTCGGCGGACCTTGCGTCCGGACTCGCTGCCGCCGGCTGTTCCTTCATAGGCGCGCAGCAGGTGGCGGTCGTCCTCATTCCAGGGATGGAAGCCCGGTATGAAGAACTTGAGCCAGGCGCCGGCGATCTTGCGGAACATGCCTGGCCGAACCCAGAGGTACCAAAGGAGCAAAGTCCAGGCCTTCAGGCCAGTGACTCCGTCCTGGCGCATCAGCTCGAGCGAGCCGGCAGTCCGATCGACGACGAAGTTGCGGGTGACATAGAGCATGATCTTCGCCTTGACCTTCCAGCGCTTCCAGCGTGGCCACTGCCGCGTCGCGAACAGCCAGGTGTCATAGGCAACGCCCTTGTGCTCGATTTCTTCCACGGCGTGCCACCGCCAGAGATCCGCCGTTTCCTGCTCCGCGCCGGCGAGGTGGCGCGGGTTGGCGAGAAGCTCATGCGCAATGATCGCAGTGAAATGCTCAAGCGCCATCGTAGCCGCGACGTTGACGATCGGAGGCCGCTCGCGCGTGATTGCGAGCCGCTGTTCGACCCGTTCCTCAAGCTTGGCGAGATCATATCCCGAACTGGTCGCGCGCTTGTTGAACGCGTCATGCTCACGGCTGTGGATCGCCTCCTGGGTCGTGAAGCCCTTGATCTCCTCGGCAAGCTTGGGAGGCGCTCCCTCACGGAAGGCGCGGACGCTCTCGACGAAGAAAGCTTCGCCGACTGGGAAGGTCGTCGATAATGCGTTGTAAATAGCAGTCGCTTCGATGCGTCCCCCGTGCCACAGTCTGGGCGTGGCCGTCTCGCGGCCAAAGCGGCGGTCCCGCGGCGTGATGCTGAGGTCGGCCGGCGTTGGGAGAATCGTTGCAGTCATGCTCGGAAAGATAAACTAACTGACAACTGTGTCAATAAGACGGACCCGGCTCACTCCGGAAGAGAGCCGCTCTGCCGCGCTGGCCGCGGCACGCAAGCTGCTGCTCGAACAGGGTCCGCAGGCCGTGACCCTGAAAGCCGTCGCCGCTGAGATCGGGCGGACGCACGCCAACCTCCTGCATCATTTCGGTTCGGCGGCCGGCCTGCAGGGAGAGCTGGCGAGATCGATCGCGGAATCGGTGAACGGAAGAATTGCTGAAGCCGTCGAGCGCGCCCGCGCCGGCAAAACCGACGCGCGGGTTATCGTCGATCAATGTTTCGACGCATTTGGGAAGGAGGGCGCGGGAGCGCTTGCTGCCTGGATGATCATTACAGGCAATAGAGACGCGCTGAATCCAATCCTCGATTCGATCCGAGCGCTCGTCGCCCAGCTCGCGGTTGGGCATGAAGAACATCATGTCGCGGAAAGCACCCTCTCGCTTGTGCTGAATGCGCTCGGAGATTCCCTGCTCGGAACCCCGATAGCCGACGCGCTCGGCCTTCCACGGGACTGCGCGCGGGAACTCGCCGCGCAGCGGCTGCGTCATCGGCTCGAGGCTGAGCATCCGAAAGGCTGAGCCGGAACTGCCTTAAGGCACAGATCCGTTGCATGAGCGTTACGGGCGCATGCGACGTTTTTTCAACTGGTTCGCAACCAAGACTTCGACGGCGGCAGGCCAGCCCCTGACCTTCGTCATTGCAGTTGCAGTGATCCTCGTCTGGGCGATTACGGGGCCCGTGTTCCAGTTCTCCGATACGTGGCAGCTAATCATCAATACCGGCACCACGATCGTCACCTTCCTGATGGTGTTCCTGATCCAGAACAGCCAGAACCGTGACGGAGCGGCGATGCAGGCCAAGCTCGACGAGTTGCTCCGCGCCGTGGACCAGGCGCGAGAGCAGTTCATTGGGATCGAACATCTGACTGATCAGCAGATCGAACTCGTCCGGACCGCACTTGAAAGGCACGCCAAGGAATTGCGAGAGAACCAAAGCAAGAAGAAGACGACTGCGGACACTGTCGATCGCTTGCTCGACCGCTTTTAATTCTATCCCTCTACAACCCGTGCAATGTCTTGCGCTGTGTTTGGGAGCCGCCGGTCCACTTCGTCAATCGCACGCAACAGCTCGTCAAACGAGGGAGCTTCCTCGATCGGCCAGGCATGCTCGAACGCGGGTCCGAGCAGGTTGAGGTCCCTCTGAGTCAGTAGTCCGACCGCTACGATGCGGTCCTTCATGACGGTGCTCCGTAACCTATGTTAGTTGAAGAACGCGCATAAGACGTTGAAGTGCCTAAAGTTTCGCTTGAGCACCGATCCGGCGGCTTGAACGCAGCGCAAATTGGCCCGACATCCGCCCATCCATGCCGGCGACCTCTTCACAATGGCAGCATCTCCTCCTTTATGCCGGCGTTGCCGCCCTGCTCATCATGGTCCTCCAGCGCCTTCCCTACATCGGGAGGTTCATCCGGTTTGCGTTTTCGTTCGGCCTTCTCGCTTTCCTGATCTTCATCGTCCTGAGCCAGGCGCCCTATCAGCCCGAGCTCGCCCGCTTCACGGAGAAGCTCGGCCTCGACGACCAGCAGGTCGCAGGCAAGGAACTGAGGGTGCGGATGTCGCCCGACGGACACTTCTGGGTCATTGCGTCGATCAATGGCGTGAAACGGCGGATGCTGATCGACAGCGGAGCGACGGTGACGGCGATCTCGCGACAGACGGCTCGTGAAGCGAAGATCGATGTCGGGTCGGGCCTCGCTCCGGTAGTCCTGCGCACCGCCAACGGGACCGCTCCGGCGGAAACTGGCCGGGTTGAAGAAATTCGCGTCGGCAACATCGTCGCCCGAAACCTTCGGATCGTGACTTCGCCGGGCCTTGGCGGTCTGGACGTCCTCGGGATGAACTTCCTGTCGAAGCTGCAATCCTGGCGAGTTGAGGATGGCACCTTGATTCTGGTGCCGCATCATCCGCAAAATAGCGATGCTTCCTGACAGCGGGAGGACGAGATGAAACTCAATTACGCAATCAAGTTCGTCAGCGACATGGACGCCGCCGTTGCTTTCTACCGGGATACGATTGGACTGAAGCTCGGCTTCCAGTCTCCTTTCTGGAGCGAGTTCGAGACGGGGGAGACGAAACTGGCGCTTCATCCGGCATCGGACGAGAATCCGGCGGGCAGCGTGCAGCTGGGCCTCGGAACGGCCGACATCGACAATTTCTTCGCTGCCGGGCAATCCGGAGGGATCGTCTTCACCAGCCCGCCGACGGATATGCATGGCACTCGGATCGCCCGCTTCCGAGATATGGACGGTGCCGAGATCTCGGTCAGCGGCTAGGAGGTTTCCCTTCTCGTCCGCATCGCCTAACTCGGCGGCGCCATGCACTTCCTCGACCAGGCCAAGATCTTCGTGCGCTCAGGCGCCGGCGGACCGGGCGCGGTAAGCTTCCGGCGCGAGAAGTTCGTCGAGTTCGGCGGGCCCGACGGCGGCGATGGCGGCAAGGGCGGCGATGTCGTGTTCGAGGCAGTTCCCGGTCTCAATACGCTGATCGACTTCCGCTACACGCAGCATTTCCGCGCGCCTCGCGGCAAAGGCGGGTCTGGGTCAAACCGGACGGGCGCGGGAGGAGACGATCTCGTCATCAAGGTTCCCGTCGGAACGCAGATCCTGGCCGATGATGAGGAGCGAAGCCTTCTCGCCGACCTTACCAAGGTCGGACAGCGCATCACCTTCCTCAAGGGCGGCATGGGGGGCCGCGGAAACGCCAGCTACAAGACCTCCACCAACCGGGCGCCCCGCCAGCACCAGACCGGTGAGGCAGGCGAGGAAATGTGGGTGTGGCTCCGCCTCAAGCTGCTGGCCGACGTCGGCCTGCTCGGCCTTCCGAACGCAGGCAAGTCAACCTTTCTGAACTCGGTCAGCAATGCATCCGCCAAAGTCGGCGATTATCCGTTCACGACCTTGACGCCACAGCTGGGCGTTGTCCGCCACAAGGGCCGCGAATTCGTGCTCGCCGACATTCCTGGACTGATCGAGGGCGCTGCCGAAGGCGCCGGGATCGGGGATCGCTTCCTCGGCCATGTCGAACGAACGCGGCTGCTGTTGCATCTGATTGATGGTTCGGCCGATGATCCGATAGATACTTGGCGGATCGTTCGAGGCGAACTCGACAATTACGGTTCGGGGCTGGACGACAAGCCGGAGGTGATCGCTCTAACCAAGGCCGACCTTCTCGATGACAAGAAGCGCGCCAAGCTCGTGAAGTCCCTTGAGAGAGAAACCGGAGCCAGGGTCTTTCCGATCAGTGCGCCGCTCGAGGAAGGGATGGAGCCCCTTCTCGATACCGTGATCGAGCGGCTGGGGTCTCCTGCCCAGGAAGATCGGCTCGAAACAAACGATGAAAGGCCGTGGTCGCCTCTATGAGGTTGGCGATTACCGGCGGCACGGGTTTCGTCGGAGCGCATTTGCTCGAGACTGCGCTTGCCGCCGGCCATATGGTTGCAGCACTTGCTCGCCGCGAGCAGCCCGCTCGCGCCGGCGTCGACTGGATTTCCGGCGACCTTCAGGATCGGTCTGCTCTTGAGCGCCTCGTCGACGGCGCCGATGCCGTTGTCCACGTCGCGGGGGTAATCAGCGCCCGCAATGCGACCGAGTTCGAGCTGGGTAATGTTGCGGGAACGCTATCCATGCTGGCCGCCGCGACCGCAGGCGGCGTTCGGCGGTTTGTCCATGTCTCTTCGCTCGCTGCGAGGGAACCCAAGCTCTCCCTCTATGGCCAGTCGAAGCTACGCGCCGAGGAGCTTGTTCATGGTTCCGGCCTCGACTGGGTCATCGTTCGGCCGCCGGCGGTATACGGACCGGGCGACAAGGAGACGCTCGAGCTGTTCCGAATGGCCAAGCTCGGCTTGATGCTCATGCCCCCTCGCGGGCGAGTTTCCATCATTCATGCCGACGACCTGGCGCGGATGCTGATCGCGCTGGCCGACTATGAAGCGCCGTCGGGCCTTCTGGTTGAAGCCGACGACGGAAAGCCACACGGCTGGACCCACCGCGAATTCGCGCGGGCGCTCGGGACCGCAGTCGGCACGAAGCCGGCCATCGTCTCCTCACCCGGCGTCCTCCTGCGGCTCGCGGCAAAGGCCGACCAGCTGTTCCGCGGACCCAAGGCTAAGCTGACCGTCGATCGCGCAGCCTATTTCTCGCACCATAATTGGGTCGTAGAAGCGAAGCGCGCCTGCCCTCCAGGCATCTGGAAGCCGGAGATCGACACTGCGCAAGGCCTAAGGGACACGGCGAATTGGTACCGAGCGCAAGGCTGGCTTTAGGCTTCTAGCCGAGCCTCGCTAAACCCGGCGCGGCCTCACCACCCGGTACAGGATCAGCAGCAGGATCGCGCCCGCGGTCGCAATCAGAATATTCACGATGTTGCCGCCGCCAATTCCGAGCTTCGTAGCTATGAATCCGCCAAGCAGGCCGCCTGCGATTCCGATCAGGATGGTAATGATGATTCCGCCCGGGTCGTCGCCCGGCATGATCCACTTTGCGAGTATGCCCGCGATCAGGCCCACGACGATCCAGCCAATGATCCCATATTCCATGTCGAACTCCCTTTTATGTTTATTCAGGCCGACATACGACTGATCAGCTGCTGCTGATCCCGCCTTTTTGCCTTTCCCACGGCTGATCGCGCCATCAGGACAAACCCTCCCAACTCGCCCGATGCGCGCCGCATTAGCGCCCCATTGCGTTGCTTAAGACGAGGCTGAGCACTAACGAGCACCCATGTCCGAACGCAGCCAGATCATCGCCAAAGTCCTCGAGCTGATCGAGCCTTTCAACAAGAAGGGCGTCGAAGTCAGCGAAGCCACGCGCTTCGCCCAGGACCTCGAGTGGGACAGCCTGACCGTTCTCGATTTCGTCGCCAACATCGAGGACGAGTTCGACGTCATCATCACGATGAACATGCAGGCCGAGATCGAGACCGTGGGCCAGCTCGTCGACGCCCTGGAAAAGCTCAAGGCGTGACGGACCTCTTTTCCAAGTTCGATCCGCTGATCGAGCAGCGGGAAACGCTCCTCGAAACTGGGATCACCGATCCGTTCAACCTGGTGATGGAAGAGGTCGAGAGCCCGACCGTCGCCATCTGCAACGGCCGGCGTACGATCCTGCTCGGCACCTATAATTACATGGGGATGACCTTCGACCCCGACGTGATCGCGGCGGGGAAGAGGGCTCTCGACGAATTCGGCTCCGGGACGACCGGAAGCCGGGTCCTCAACGGCACCTACGGCGGCCACAAGGCGTGCGAGGAGGCGCTCAAGGACTTCTACGCCATGGATCATGCCATGGTCTTCTCGACCGGCTACCAGGCGAACCTCGGCGTGATTTCGACCGTGGCGGGCAAAGATGACTACATCATCCTCGATATCGACAGCCACGCTTCGATCTACGACGGCTGCGCCCTCGGCAACGCACAGATCGTCCCGTTCCGCCACAATGACATCGAAGCGCTCGAGAAGCGCCTGAAGCGCATTCCCGCAGGGGCCGGGAAACTGGTCGTGCTTGAGGGCGTCTATTCAATGCTGGGGGACATAGCGCCGCTCAAGGAGATGGTCGCGGTTTCGAAGGCCAACGGCGCCATGGTGCTCGTCGACGAGGCGCATTCGATGGGGTTCATCGGGGAAAATGGCCGGGGCGTCGCCGAAGCCCAGGGCGTGATCGACGATGTCGACTTCATCATCGGCACCTTTTCCAAATCAGTCGGGACCGTCGGAGGATTCTGCGTCTCCAACCATCCGAAGTTCGAGATCCTTCGCCTCGTTTGCCGTCCCTACGTCTTTACCGCCTCGCTTCCCCCTTCGGTTGTCGCGACGGCAGCGACTTCCATCCGGAAGCTGATGGATAGCGCGGACAAGCGCGCCCACCTTTGGGAGAATTCCAAGCGCCTCCACGCGGGGCTTCGTCAGCTCGGCTTCACGCTGGGCACCGAAGAGCCCCAGTCGGCCATCATCGCCGTCATCATGCCCGACCTCGAGAAGGGTGCGGCAATGTGGGAGGCGCTTCTTCACGAGGGCCTTTACGTCAATCTCGCCCGCCCGCCGGCGACACCCGCAGGAATGACCCTTCTTCGCTGCTCGCTGTGCGCACTCCACAGCGAAGAGCAAGTCGGCGAGATTCTCGGCATGTTCGCTGCGGCAGGCCGTGCAACAGGCTGCATAAGCTGACGGAACCTTTGGGTTTCCCCTAATGGTTAACGCGTCTACACTGACTTGATGATGGACGAAGGGGAGGACGTCCGGTTCGACTGGCGGCGTGGCGGTGCTGCGGCCGCGGGCCTCGTTGCGGCCCTCGTGCTGGTCGTCATGGTGTTCCTCGTTAAATTCGCCAACGACGCCCGTGAAAAGGCGCTCGATGCGGAAAGGCAGGCGAATCAGGTCGCGCTGGTTGTTCGCAATGTCAGTGCCAACGTCTCCAAAGCCGATGCCGCCCTTGCTCGCTTCACCCTGGACGAGGATGCTTCGGGGGTCGACAGCAGCGGCAACGTCTACGCCAGCGCCTGGCAACTCGCCGGCTATCAGATCAAGCAGTTGCAGACCATGGAGCGCGGCAACCCCGCCCAGCTGAGGCGGGTCGCCGAAGCGGAGCACCTTTACGCAAAGCACGGCGCCGAGCTCGCGTTGGCAGCGCGCGCAGCTTTGGCTCACCAGGGCGATACTGGAATCAGCTATTTCTATGCTTCGGCCAAGTCCGGGACCGGCAAGAGGCTCGACAATGCGCTCGAAGAGATCATCCGCGCTGAACGCCGGTCTCTGCGCGGACGAATTGAGCGAAGCCAATTCTTCTCGGCACAGGCGGACCAGTTCACCAATTACCTGAGCTGGCTTGGCATCATCGTGGGTCTCGGCGCCGTTTTCCTCGGCGTGGTGGCGGTCCAGGCCCTGCGGCAGAACGCCGCTTCGCGACGCCAGGCCGAGACCGAGTCCCAACGTGCCGAAGTTCTGGAAGAAGCCGTTCGTGAACGGACGCAGGAATTGTGGGAGGCGAACCAGGCACTGAAGGCGGAAGCAGCAGATCGCGAAGCCGCGGAAGCGCAGCTCCGTCAGGTCCAGAAGATGGAAGCCGTCGGCCAGCTGACCGGCGGAATTGCGCACGACTTCAACAATATGCTGGCCGTGGTTGTCGGCGGCATCGATCTCGCGCTTCGTCGCCTCAACGGTCCGCGCCGCGAAGTGATGATGCATCTCAACAATGCGATGGAAGGCGCCACCCGTGCCGCAGCGCTGACCAGGCGACTTCTATCCTTCGCGCGCTCTGAACCGCTCCTCCCGGAACGGGTGGATGGGAACGATCTGATTGGAGGAATGTCCGACCTCCTCGACCGCACCTTGGGAGAGCAGATCAGGGTCGAGGTCGACCTCGAGTCCGGGACTTGGCCGATTTACGTCGATCCTCACCAGCTCGAAAATGCGATCGTGAACCTCGCCGTAAATGCGCGCGACGCAATGGAGGGACGCGGGCTGATGAGAATCTCCACTCGGAACGAGCGGCTCGCCGCCAACCAGGTCGGCGATATTCGCCCCGGCGATTATGTGAGGATCAGCGTCACGGACACGGGCTGCGGAATGTCACCGGACGTACTTGAACGCGCATTCGAGCCCTTTTTCACGACCAAGCCTGTGGGCAAGGGTACCGGCCTCGGCCTCAGCCAGATCTTCGGCTTTGCGCATCAGTCCGGCGGCGAAGTAGGGATCGAAAGCACCGTCGGCAAGGGAACGACGGTTTCCATCTACCTGCCCCGCACTGAGGTCGCAGCACCGGTCCGGCTTCATCCCGCGAACCAGCGCGGGGACCGCGACATTCACGTCGCTGGAGCGCGAATCCTGTTGGTCGAGGACGACCCGCGAGTGCGCACGGCGACTGTCGGAGCGCTCGAGGATCTCGACTATGAGCCGATCGCCTGTGGCAGCGGCGCCGAGGCGATCCGGCTGTTCAACGACCAGATATTCGACCTCGTCATTACCGACGTAATCATGCCCGAGATGACGGGGCCCGAACTCATCCGATACCTCAAATCCAATAGCGAACGGGACTTCGCCGTCTTGTTCGTCACGGGTTATGTCGGAGAGGGAGAGACGGGCGACCTTCGCGGCTATGAACTACTGCGGAAGCCATTCACGGTGGGCGCTCTGGCTGGCGCCGTTGCCGCCGCGCTCGCTCGAACTAGCGAACCGCCCCGCTCTTCAGCAGCCGGGGCAAAAGGCTGATTCCGGCGAGCAGCGGATGGCGCCGCTGCCAGGGTTTGAGCTCGATATCCGTCCCCGCGTGGCGATTGATCTTCCACGCGATGTAATCGGCGCCCCCGGCAAAGGTCAGGCTCGCCTTGGCCAGCCGTGCAATCGAGAGCGCCTTTCCTTCGATACGGCGCCACATCCAGCTGCCATGCGGCTTCATTGACCGGGCAGCGGCAAGCGCCGGCGCCGTGAACCGCTCGTAACGGCCAGGATCGATGTCGACCACGGAGGTGGCGCGCGCTTTTCGTTCGGCGCGCAGTTCTGCCGAGTAAGTCAGGGAGAATGCCCGCCGCCACAATCCGTAGGGATCCTCGGTCGCCTGCGGCCGCGCTGCTGCCAACAAGGTCGGTGCTGCCCGCGAGACTGCCTCGACGGCAATTTCACGCGCCGTGTCATCAGCAGCCCAGACCAGCCGCGACGGCTGCGCAAAACGTGCCCACACCGATACGCTACTCGTCTCCGGCCCGGTCAGCCGCCGGAAGTCCGCCTCACTCAGTACCGCGTATTTTGCGACCAGGCCGTCGTGCTCGAAATAGAAGACGTTGGGCGGGATCAGCCTGTTGACGACCGCGAGCCACCTCTTGTCGTAAGCCGAGCCGTAATCTGAGACGATCAAGTAGAAATCGAGCATCAGCCCTTCGAGCTGCTTCTCGCGCAGGCACGAGCCATAGAACAAGACGGCGCGAGAGGCCGCGCCATGCTTCGCCGCGATCGCTTTCGCAACGGAGCTAACCCGCGGGTCCACGGAGAGGCTCAACTCCTCTGCGACGAGTTCCCGAATGTCAGGCATGGGCCGGCGCCCGGCTTGTCGTCCGCCTCCGGTTCTTCACCGGCAGCTTGTTTGAACGGCAAGAGCAGATAGTCGCGGATCGTGCGTGGCGCATCGACATCCTTCAGGCCGACCTCGGGCCATTCGTCAGGCTCCGGATCATAAGCAGTTCCAAACCAACGGTCCCAGATACTGAAACAGATCCCGAAGTTCTTGTCGAAGTGTCGCGGGTCGATCGAGTGATGGATTCGATGGAAGCGATTGTCCACCAGGACCTTTCTCAAAGGTCCGAAATGAACCTCATTCGGCGAATGGATGTAATAGCTTAGCATCAACACCAGGAAGCTTGCGGCCACCGGCACTCCTGGGCTTTCGATTTGCACCAGGCTGAGTGGAAGCGAGATGAAGACAATGCTGTAAATGACTTGCAGCGGGTGGCCGATGTCATTGGCTGCATAAAGCTCCGACGGAGAATGATGCACCATGTGAATGGGCCAGAACAATCTGTGTTCGAACCGATGTCGCCAATAAGCTAGGAAGTCCGCAAGCATGATGATGATCACGGTCTGGAGCACATAGCCGGCGGTCCCCAAGGGCGCGAGCCATGTCCAGAGTGGGACGGTGATGACCTCGCCGATTGGAAGCTGTTTCCAGAACTGGCCTATAGGCCACGCAACGAAAGTCGTGAGCGGGCCCTGGACGAGGTTCATCGCCAGCCCCGGCAAACGGGACCTCAGCGAGTGGCGCTCGATGGGCCCGATCTGCTCGACGATTGTACAGACGATGATGGTAAACGCCGTCAGCAGCGCGCCAACGGCAAAGCCGGCCAAGATTTGCAACCTGCAACTCCCTGATCCGGCGATCGGGCGCCTAACGCAGGGACCGTTAACGTTGGGTTGAGGACCCAGCAGAACTGGGAAAGCTAGGCCGCCAGCTTTACGAAAGACAGCGGCTGCGCGGGGCGCAGGTTGATCGGACTTCCGCGGACGGCTCGAAACGTTTCGCCGTCCAGGATCACGTTCGAGTTCTCTGCTTCAAGTGTGATCCCGTCCGCTTCCTCGAAATGAACGCCGCGCACAGTTGAGCGGCCGAGCTTGCCGCCTAGGTGAGCAAAGATCGCGCCGATCATCGATGACGGACGCTGTTCGATCGCGAGCAGCTTGAGCGAACCCGACTGCTGGCCTTGGAATGGGTTGGTGATCAACAGCTTTTCGAGCGTGGTCACGGCGAGCAGCGAGAAGCGGCCGGTGAACGTGTTGCCCTTTTCATGGACCGAGACCTGCAGCGGCTCCGGATCGGGGGGCAAAAAGTCCGCTTTCATGCCTAGAAAGACCTTCATCAGGAAGGCAATGGCAGTCAGCACGTGCGCAAAGCTGTTGGGCAGGCCGAGCGGATAGATCTTGTCGCGACAATAAAGCATCGTGTCGGCAAGGCCCGCGCCCCCGAGGAACATACCGATCACCGGCCGATCCTCCTCGCCGGCCCGGCGAAGCGCAATCAGCTCGCGTGCCACGGTGTAACGCTCAAGGTCGTCGGATCGTGCGAGCTCGATCAGGCGCTCAAGCGTGTCGACGGGGTCGCTGCGCGCCCCGAGGTCGAGCGCGATCAGGTTGGTCTTGCCGCTCGGCAATACCGCGACCGGCGGCGGCGAGTCGCCGAAATGCCCGCCGTTATAAATTTCGGTGAGGGCTGCCTGGACCGTGCCGTCGCCGCCATTGATCGCCAGGATCCGAGGCCTGACGCGGGCGATCGAAATCATCGCCTCGCCGATCTGGCTCGCATGCTCGACCTCATAGTGGAAGACGTCGGGGTGCTCCGCGCAATATTCGCGGATTCGCGGAAGCTGGGCCAGGTTCCCGGTCGACTTCGGGTTCGAAAGAAGGGCGATCCTGGGCCGGGCCTTCCAGCCTGCGACGGCAAAGTGCGGCGTCGAGGAGGCGCAAGTCTGCCCGTCGCTCATCGAAGCATCGCCGTTGACCGCCACTTTCGACATGAATCCGCGCACCGTTTCGCTATATGGGTCTTAGACCAGAGTGCCGCTCCCATCCGGGATGCAGCCATCCGGTCTGCAATGTCGGCTGCCTTTGCGGCCAAATCATGGTGCTGGGACGACCGAATTTGCCCCAACTAGGCCTTATCGACCGCTATCTCGCCAAATCGATCGCCGCTCCGCTGTTCGGATCGCTGATCCTGGCGGCGATGCTGCTCGTTCTCGACAAGATGTTGCGGCTCTTCCAGTATGTGGTCGACGCGGGCGGACCGGTCAGCGTCGTTTGGCGAATGCTCGCCAACCTCCTCCCCGAATATCTCGCGCTCGGAATTCCGATCGGATTGATGCTCGGGATCCTCCTCGCGTTCCGGAAGCTCGCGCTGTCGTCGGAGCTCGACGCGCTTCGGGGAATTGGAATCGGCTATGGGCGCCTGCTCCGGGTTCCCTTCGCCTATGCAATCCCGCTAGCGATCATCAACCTGTTCATCGTCGGCTACCTCGAGCCCTTCACTCACTATCGCTACGAGGGCCTGCGCTTCGATCTGAAATCAGGAGCTCTTGGCGCCGCGATCAAGGTCGGTGAGTTCAACCAGCTCGGAAAGCATCTCACGCTGCGGATCGACCGAAGCGAGCATAATGGAACCCAGATGCACGGCATCTTCGTGCAGAATGAGGACGGGAAAGGAATGACGGTCGCCGCCACGGCCGAGCATGGCCGCTTCCTCGCCACCGACGATCCCGACAAGATCCTGTTCAGGTTGACCAAAGGCAGGCTGGTCCAGGACTCGCCGAAATTCCCGACCCCTCGCACCCTCGCCTTCGACAGCTACGACCTGCCTGTAAGCCTTCCCGTGATCGATCAGTTCCGCCGGCGGGCGGCAGGCGAAACCGATGAGCTTTACCTGCACGAGTTGTGGCGCCTCGGCTACGGCGGGGGCGCGCCGAACCAATTGCAGCGCGCCGCAGCAGAAGCCCATTTTAATTTCCGGATGGTGGAAGTGGTGATGATGTTCATGCTGCCGCTGCTGGCGATTGCCCTCGCAGTCCCGCCGAAGCGAAGCACTTCCGGGCTCGGGATCTTCGTGTCGATCCTGTTCGTGGTCGCCTATCACAAGGTCAATCAATATGCGGAGTCGGCTGCCGCGCAGGGGCGCGTGAACCCGACGCTCGGACTGTGGGTGCCGCTAGTCGTCTTCGCGGTGATCATTTTCTGGATGTACCATGTGCTGGCGCACAAACCGGGCGGACAGCCGATCGCAGCGCTGGAATATTTCTTCTCGCGGGCAGCAAAGCGCATTCGTGGCTTGATGCCGAAGCTCAAGGAAGCCTGAGCAGCGGATGATCAACCTCAGCTTCTTTCCTTCCCGACGCCTTGCCTTCTACATGGTGAGGCTGTTCCTGACGCGCAGCTTTGCAGTGCTGATTGCACTCGTTCTCATCCTGATGACTCTCGATCTCCTGGGTGAATCCGGAAAGATCCTCGCAGTACCCGGCAACAGCGACGCCGACCTGTGGCGATACGTCTCCTATCGCGTCCCCATGCTGGTCTCGCGTTTCCTGCCCTTTTCCGTTCTGCTCGGCACCTTGATCGCCTTCGTCGGCCTCAACCAGAACAGCGAAGTCGTGGCGATGAAGGCAGCCGGCCTTTCCGCGCACCAGATTCTCGCGCCTTTGATCGTCGCCAGCATCGGCGTTGCTGGCCTGCTGTTCGCATTCAACGAAGGAGTAGTCGTCAACTCGACGCGAAGGGTCACGGCGTGGAGCGACAATGATTACAAGCCCGTTCCACCAGCCAGCGGCATCCTCGGCAATGTCTGGATCCTCAGCGGAGAGGACCTGATCCGAGCGGGTACGGCGGGTGGGACGCCCTTCACGGCCCAGAATGTGACCATCTACGATCGCGGTGGGGGCATACTCGAGCGGGAAATCGACGCCGCGCGCGCAATCCCGCGGGCAGCGACGGGCGACTGGCTGCTTCAGGACGTCCGCATCTACGACGCCAACATGAACATGGTCCGCAGGACTCCTTCGATGGCCGGGATGGTTGGCGTGACCCCCAACCAGCTGACCTTGGCCAAGGTCGATCCAACGGAGCTCGATTATTGGACCCTGAAGCAGCGGATCGCTGAGCTCGAAGCGGCCGGTCGTCCAGTCGACGAGGCGCGCGCCGGCCTGGCCCACAAGATCTCGGGCCCCCTCTCAACGCTGCTGATGCCGCTGCTCGCTGCAATTGCCGCATTCGGACTTGCTCGGTCCGGGCACGTCCTTCTGCGTGCGGTAATGGGAATGGCGCTCGGCTTCGCCTATTTCGTGGTCGACAATTTCAGCCTGGCGATGGGAAATGCGGGCACCTATCCGCCGCTGGTTGCGGCCTGGGCGCCCTTCTTCCTCTTCCTTCTGATCGGCGAAACAGTGCTGGTTCGGAGTGAAGAATAAGCATCTGATTTACAGCAGATTCTCATGCTTCGACTCAACGCACAATAAAGCTTGCAGTAAGGTTCTTTTCGTTATGGAACATCCTCCAGCGTTAGTTGGGGAGGGGTGCGGTGTACCCGAATGTTCATTTCCTGAACCGCCAGGCCGCGCGGGAGAAGCTCGCGGCAAGGCGCGCGCTGACGGAGACAGCCCGGAAGCGCCACCTGTCGCTCGCAGAGGATTATGAGAAACGCGCGGAGGCGATGCGCTCGGCCGGCGCCTGACTTTTCGGGCCTTTTCGTCAAACTGCTGATTCGGCTCGGAACGCCGAGCCTGAAGTGAGCCAGCAACGGTCGTTGATTGCTAAGTATAATTACCCAAACAACTGTATGATCTTCTTGATCTCACTAAGCTCATGCAAGAAAACATGAATTAAATCCAACAACAGTTGGAACCAATTCCTTTGAAAAGGTTTAACCCGCCATTGATTGCGGCGGGAGCACCGAAATGCGGAAGTTTGTCCTTTGCGTGGCAGGTGCGGCCGCGCTGGCCCTAAGCCAGGCATCCAATGCGGCCATTGTGATTGGCACCAATGTCGCCGGCACCAATCCCTATAGCGGCCCTGCCCCGACCTTCACCTTCGATACGCTGGCGGGCACCCCATCCTTAACCGGAGGCGCAGTCGTCAGCGGAACATCGGCGTCGCACGCGCAGCCTTTCGGCAGCACCGGCTCTTACTATTCGGTCGGCCTGAATGACGGGACGACCGGCGTCATCGACCTGTCATCCTTTGCCGACATCAGCAGCATCAGCCTGCTGTGGGGGTCGATCGACACGTACAACACGCTTCAGTTCCTGGATTCCGCCAATAACGTCCTTGCGACGTTCGGCGGCAGCACGATCATCAATCCAGCTGTCGGAAACCAGTCAGATCCAAGTACCAACCGGGTGGTCACTTTTCTGCTGACCGGCACGGACGTCACTGCTTTCTCGAGGCTGCGCCTGACCTCCAACTCCAACGCCTTCGAGATCGACAATCTGGCGATCAATCCGATCCTCGTTCCTGAACCGGTCTCCTGGGTCCTGATGCTGCTTGGATTCTGTGGTCTTGGTCTGTCCATCCGACGCCACCGGTCCGGGCTCCCCCAGGTCGCGTAGCAGTCACGAAAGCGCCGCTCCGATGGAGCGGGCCTTGGATCGCCTGGCTGAGCGTTCCGGCCAATCCGCCATGTTCTGAAACCGCCGCAAACAGCAGGAAAGCGCGCTTGCGGACATTGTCGCCCCTGCTAGGTTCCGCCTGCGCCGCTCTCGCGGCATGACTCTCGGAACTCAATGAGGTGCGGAATAATGCGTAAGCTTGCGTGGTTCCTGGCCGCTGCTTCGGCGGCCGCTTTTTCACAATCGGTCGCTCACTCCACCCAGGCGCCGGCAGCCGCCGCATCGACTGAAGACGCCCGCCTCACCGCCTTTCTCGACGCAGAGTTCGCTCAGGACCTGAAACTCCGCCCTCAACTCGCGACGCGCCTCGGCATGAAGGAAGGCAATGACAGGCTCGACGACATCAGCGACGCGGGTCAGTTGCAACGCTTGGAGGCGCGCCGGGCGAGCGTGGCCCGGATGAAAGCACAGTTCGACCGGTCGAAGCTCTCGGCATCCGGCCAGACCAATTACGACATCTGGGACGCGGAACTTCAGAGGGCCGAGCTCCAGTACAAGTTCCGGCGGTACCAGCCGCCCTTCTATTCCTTCCTCTACTCGGTTCATTCCGAGCTTCCGAACTTCCTGATCAACACCCACACGGTCAGCGATGCAAATGACATGAGCGCCTACAACGCGCGCTTGAAGGCCATTCCCGCGGTGCTCGATACCGCCATTGCGCAAAGCAAGCTTTCGGATGCCGCCGGCATCCACGCACCCAAGTTCGAGATCGATCGCGTCATTTCCGGAAGCAAGGTGATTGTCTCCGGAGCGCCGTTCGATTCCGGCAAGGATTCGCCACTATGGGCCAACGCGAAGGCCAAGGTCGGCAAGCTCCAGTCCTCCGGAAAGGTCAACGCATCGGAGGCTGAGGCACTGCTGGCCGACGCGCGCTCGTCGATTCTAGGCCTGAAGCCCGCATATGAACGAGTCATCAGCTGGGCGGAGGCCGAGCTTCCGACTGCGCCAGGCGGCCGGGTCGGCGCGGTTTCCTTGCCGGGTGGAGCCGACTGGTATGCGACCGCGCTCAAGATCAACACCACGCTCGATCTCAACGCCGCACAGATTCACCAGACGGGTCTCAACGAAGTGAAGAGGATCGAGGGAGAGCAGGACGCCTTGGCGCGGAAGGCCGGCTTCAAGGACCGCGACGCTTTCTATGCTGATCGCGAAAGGCGCTTCCCGCCGCAGCCGTGGACCGACGCGCTCCGTGCCGACTATCTTCAGCGCGCCAACGCGGCGGTGGCCCGCAACCGCGAGCTGCTTCCGCAACGTTTCAACAACTTGCCTAAATATCGCGCCGAGGTCGTGCGCGAGCCGTCGTTCAGCGAGGTCGCGGGCGGCGCCGCACACGCGGCCGGTCCAAGCCCCGACGGCGTCCGGCCGGGTCGAGTTTATGTCCATCTTCTCGGCAAGACCGAGGACCCGGCGGCGGTGAATGATCTGATGTGCCACGAAGGCATTCCCGGCCACGTGATGGCTGGCGACATCCAGGTGCGGCAGACGGGGACGCCGAAGTTCCGGCGGGCGGGCGGCTATGTCGCGTTCAACGAGGGCTGGGCACTCTATGCCGAGCTGCTGTGCAAGGAAATGGGGGCCTATCCAGACGCTGCCGCCGACTTCATGCGGCTCGACGCTGAGCTTTTCCGCGCGGCTCGGCTGGTGGTCGATACCGGCATTCACGCAGACGGCTGGACCGAGGATCAGGCTGTCGATTATCTCATGAAAACGGCGCGCATGTCGCCCGACCATGCCCGGTCGGAAGTGCAGCGCTACATCACCCTTCCAGGCCAGGCGACTGGCTACAAGATCGGCATGCTGAAGATCATGGAGCTGCGCAGGAAGGCAGAAGCTGCGCTCGGGCCGAGGTTCGAGATCAAGGGGTTCGACGACCTCATCATCAGTGAGGGTTCGCAGCCGCTCCCAGTGCTCGAGCGCCGAGTGGACAATTGGATCGCCTCGCGCAAGTGAGGCTCATCGCCCAATCGCATTAACCTCGATATTGAACCGAGCGGTAACTTGCGGGCAGTAAATCAGCCCTCGGCGTGGTCCTTTTCATCGAAGGGCCTGGAATGGTGAAGTTTGGCAATTCTACGCGGGGCCGACGTGCGGTCCCACGGACCGAGGCACCGATGGTTGCGGTGATTTCGGCTAGTGGCGTTCATCACAATGCGGAGCTGTTGGATCTTTCCCGCACCGGTGCTCGGCTCAAGGGCCGAAGCTTTCCGGATGAGGGCGAAGAGCTGACGTTCAGGGCTGAGAAGGTTTCGGCCGCAGGCATCGTCGTCTGGCTGGATGGCGAGCATTGCGGACTCGCGTTCGACACTCCCATTGCTGCGGCGGAGGTCCAACGAATTCGTGCATTCGCGAATTTCGTCGAAGGGGTCGCTGGTAAGACCGCGGGCAAGCATGGGCCCTCCTAGCGGCATGCTCGTTGGCCATAATGTGCCTGCTTAGGTGCGAGCCAATTCTAATTCCTTGAGAAATGGGCAGAATTCCGGATGCCTTAAAGCCGCGTCCGCGCGAAGTTGGCGCGAGGCAACATCCGGGATCTGCCAGTCATGGAACTCAGCTTTTTCGGGTCAACAACCCGCGATCTTGCGATCGATCTCGGGACGGCGAACACGCTTGTTTACGTGCCAGGAGAAGGCGTCGTCGTCGATGAGCCATCCGTGGTGGCGCTGGAGGCGATCGATGGTAGCCAGCATATTCTCGCTGTCGGGAGCGATGCCAAGCTCCTCCTCGGCAAGACCACCGACAATATTCAGACCTATAGGCCGCTCACTGATGGCGTGATCAGCGACCTCAGGATCGCCGAAGCGATGATGAAATATTTCATCGACAAGGCGCGCGGGCCCCATTCCCGAATGGCCCGCGCTCCGGAAATCGTCGCCTGCGTGCCGTCCAGTTCGACGTCGGTCGAGCGCCGAGCCATTCGGGCAGCTGCACTCAATGCCGGCGGCCGGGGCATTTGGCTTGTCGAAGAACCGATGGCCGCGGCGATCGGCGCCGGCCTTCCGGTGACCGAGCCTATCGGATCCATGGTCGTCGATATTGGCGGCGGCACGACCGAGGTCGGAATCATTTCATTGAGGTCCCTGATGTACAGCACCTCCGCGCGGGTGGGCGGGGACAAGATCGACGACGCGATCATTTCATACGTGCGCAGGAAGCATGGTCTGATCATTGGCCAGGCAACCGCGGAGAGCATAAAGAAGGAAATCGGCAGTGCTCGGGCCACGTCCGAAAGCGACCATATCCTCGGCTCAATTTGCGGAAGCGACATAGCGACAGGCCGCCCGAGCGAAATCAGCGTCAGCCAGGCGGAGATTGCGGAGGCACTTCAGGAACCGATCAGCTACATTGTCGAGATTGTCCTGGCCGCGCTGGAGCATGCTCAGCCTGAGATTGCGGCCGACGTCATCGATCTGGGAATCACGATGACGGGCGGAGGATCGCTACTCCGCAACATCGATCGAGTGCTCGCCGATGAAACGGGCCTTCCAGTCAGGGTGGCAGACAAACCGCTTAGTTGCGTGGCGCTTGGCGCCGGCCGCACGCTGGAAGACGCAGAGTTCAGGGAAGCCCTTTGCCCCGCGTGAGCTAGCGGGTTCGCCGGAAGTGATAACGACCGCCGACCGGAGTTGCCTGATAGGATTGTCCCGAGCTGCAGGTCACTTTGTACACGCCCGTCGCAGCATCGACCGCGGTCGTTGAGGCGACCTCTCCGCAGGAATAGCCGATCCGATCAATCGTTCGGGCGACGATCTTGCTCGGCAGGGGCATGCTGGCGCTGACAATCTCCGCAGGCGAATCCGGGTCGGGAGCCAGCGGATCGGCGGATGCGTCCATTGCGCTCATCTTATTGGAGCGGCGTTCGCTTACCGGTTGCTCGGTCAACGCGATGCGCGGTGTCCGGGCCGCGAGCGTCTCATGCCGTGCGACGCGCAAATCGGCCTTCGTGTCCGCAACTTCCGGCGAACCAGGTGCAATGCTGACAGCCTCCTTCGCCTCCGGAAGAGGGACGGTCAGGGCGGGATCGGCCTGCGTCGCCTCCGCATCGCTTCCGGCCGAGGTTCCGGCCCAGCCACCGAGAAGCCCAACCACCAGGACCAGGCTGCCGACCGCGAAGCCTGGATATTTCCAATCGAAGCTCCGGCCTTCGCTTTCTCGCGATCCCGCAGCCGATGAGCGTCGTATGGCAGGGAAATCCTGCTCCGGATCCAGACTGGGTTCGGTAGAGGTTGCAGCTGCAGTCTGCTTCGCAGCTGGCTTCGCCAACTCCTGAAGCGATTGGCCGATGGGCGAACGGAATTCCGGCTGTGCCGCCGATTCCGAAGGCGTGACATGCGGCTCCGCCGGCGATTTGGCCTTTGCCGCTTGCTCCATGCCATTGGCCGCTGCCCGGATTAGGAAGGGCGACCAGCGCGGCGTGGCGATGGGAACGGACACGGCGCTCGGCTCTGGCGCCGTGGTAAGGCCCAGCGACAGATCATAGGCCTGACGCCTCGTGGGGTCGCGAAGCGTCGCATAGGCGATCCCCAGTTGCGCGACGTCGCCCATCGCCCTGGGGGCGGACATCTTCCTTGCAAACGCCTGTGCGACCTCGGCAGCGCTGGCCGTCGGCGCTAGCCCCAATCGCTCATAATGGTTCGGCTGCGATTTGATCGTAGTGACCATGTCTGTTCCCGTTACCCCACGTGAGTCCCAAGGTAGCGGACGATGCTGGGCTTTTCCGGGCTAATCCAGCTCGGTCCGGCCCGGCCGGGGGGCTGTTCACGGCTAATGCGCCCGTGAGTGAAGCCGGATTGAATCGGTGCGGACGCAAAGAAAAAGGGCCGCCCCGATGGAGCGACCCTTCCCTTTTCCTCCGAAGGCTTTCGGCCTTAGCCGAGCATTTCCTGCTCGAGCTTCTTGGCCATCTCTTCGATATTCTCGGGCGGCCATCCGGGGATGTCCATTCCGAGACGAAGGCCCATGGACGCGAGCACTTCCTTGATCTCGTTGAGGCTCTTGCGGCCGAAGTTCGGCGTGCGGAGCATCTCGGCCTCGGTCTTCTGAACAAGATCGCCAATGTAGATGATATTGTCGTTCTTCAGGCAGTTCGCGCTGCGGACCGACAGCTCGAGTTCGTCCACCTTCTTCAGAAGGTAGCGGTTGAGCTGGTTGGTGTCGGCCGGAGCCGCTTCCGCCATCGGCATCGCCTGGCCGATCATCGGCGACGGCGCCATGCGCACCTGGCTCTCGTCGAAGTGGACGAATAGCTGCAGCTGGTCCTGGAGGATCCGCGCCGAATAAGCGAGCGCATCTTCCGGGGTCACCGTTCCGTCGGTCTCGATGGTCAGGGTCAGCTTGTCGTAGTCGAGCTCCTGCCCGACGCGCGTATTCTCGACCTTGTAGGCGACCTGCCGGACCGGGCTGTACAGCGCGTCGACCGGAATGAGGCCGATCGGAGCGTCCGCCGGGCGGTTCGCGGCTGCCGGCTGGTAACCCTTACCGATGTCAACGGTCAACTCCATGTTGAGCGTCGCGCCTTCGTCGAGGTGACAGATGACGAGTTCGGGATTCGTGACTTCGATGTCGCCGCTGGTCGCGATCATTCCCGCAGTCACTTCGGCCGGTCCCGTGGCGCTGAGGTGAAGCCGCTTCGGTCCCTCGCCTTCCATCTTGAGCGCGACCTGCTTCACGTTGAGCACGATGTCGGTGACGTCCTCGCGGACACCCGCGAGGCTGCTGAACTCGTGGAGCACGCCGTCAATCTTGATCGACGTGACCGCGGCGCCCTGGAGCGACGAAAGGAGCACCCGGCGCAGCGAGTTGCCCAGAGTCATTCCGAACCCGCGCTCCAGCGGCTCGGCGACGAACGCCGCCCGACGACGGCTGTCGCCGCCCGACTGCTTCTTCTCGAGCGCGTTGGGCTTCTTGAGTTCCTGCCAGTTCTTTGCGTTGACGGCCATTTGTCTTCCTGCCCTAGGACGGGCCTGCTCCCGTCCAAATAAAACTCAAATTTGCCGCGGGATCTTCCGCGGCAGCGGCGGCTCTAAGCTTAGACGCGCCGCCTCTTCGACGGCCGGACCCCGTTGTGCGGGATCGGGGTCACGTCGCGGATGCTGGTGATCGTGAAACCGACGGCCTGGAGGGCGCGAAGAGCGCTCTCCCGGCCCGAGCCGGGTCCCTTGACCTCAACCTCGAGGGTGCGGACGCCATGCTCGGCGGCCTTGCGGCCCGCGTCCTCGGCCGCGACCTGCGCGGCATAAGGCGTGGACTTGCGGCTGCCCTTGAAGCCCATCATGCCGGCGCTTGACCAGGCGATCGCATTGCCCTGCGCATCGGTGATGGTGATCACCGTATTATTGAACGTAGCCGCGACATGCGCGACGCCGGACGTGATGTTCTTCCGCTCCTTGCGGCGCGGGCGGGCGGCGGCGGCGGGTTTCGCCATGGGTGGTATTCCTGCCTTAACTGTAAGGCCGCGCCCGTTACAGCGCGGCAAAGATTCAAACGGCGGCGGTGAAAGCCAGTGCTACTTGGTGACTTTCTTCTTGCCGGCAATCGCGACGGCCTTG
>Ga0157375_10000749_pt1 | contig 28469 bp, 33 predicted proteins | sample M35metaG_FD_115311 | JGI IMG/M metagenome (GOLD analysis project Ga0157375, IMG submission 115311) | Miscanthus rhizosphere microbial communities from Kellogg Biological Station, Michigan, USA - M3-5 metaG | ecosystem: Host-associated > Plants > Roots > Rhizosphere > Soil | place: USA: Michigan... | reverse complement strand
TTGCACTCATAGAATGGCTTCGCTCCTTCCTATTGGACAAAACCAATTTGCCTGGAGATCTAAAAGAATTAATTGTAGCCGTGGCAGAAGCATGTATCGCTACAGCTGGATACATTTTTCTTTTCAAAACCTATGACAAAAGGCAAATTCATGAGTTGAGCGCTACAAAATTTGCGAATAACCTGGTCATAGGCTTCCCGTTAGGTATTATATTACAAGCTTTGGTCATTTTCGTTATCTTTTTAGGCGGTACTTTTTTAGTTGCCAATGTAAATCCCGTTTCAAGCTTAATAAGCCCTTTTGCTTTTGCAATGACAGCCGGATTTGTCGCCGAAATTATTTTGATCGGAATTGTTTTTCGATTGCTGGAACAACAAACGGGGACCGTAATTGCACTTATCATTTTTATCGTCCTCTTCGCCATTTTACACGTCAATGCAAAAGGAGCCACACTTGTATCGGTGGGAGCCACAGCAATGCAAGCCGGCTTTATGCTCCCCGCGGCTTATGTGCTTAGTCGCAATTTATGGCTTCCTATATTTATGCATTTTGGCTGGGATCTTGCGGAACCGGGCATTTTTGGTGGCATTAACCCAAGCAGTTCGCTGACCCAGGGCTTGCTGACAAGCCATATTGCTGGTAATTCATTAATAACCGGCGGTGAAAACGGACCACAAGACTCTCTTACATCCCTTTTGCTTTGTTTGTGTACCGGAATTATTTTTTTCGTATTAGCAAAACGAAGCAATCATTTAATAAAACCAAATTGGCAAGCAACTGCCGGCAACAAAGGCATTGGCAAAAGCGCTGCACTTTGAGAAATCAAATATTCGTCGAATTTTTATGGCTTTAGAAGAAATTTATTGGAAATGACCAGCATAGAAATAAGAGAAATTTTGTCTACACAAATTGAAGCGTACAAAATGTTCTTAACTAATGCGCTTCTCAGTGATGAAGAAACCCTTCTTATTACACCCAGGGATAACTTGAACGCGCCATTTCCCACAAAGGACAGGAACGACAGTTTTACACTTGGAGCCTATGCAAACAATGTTTTGGCAGGCGTCGCAAGTTTTGCTCGTGACGGCGAGGACAGGGAAAAATTAAGGCATAAAGGATTAATATCCACAATGTATGTTTCAAAAGAATTTCGCGGGCGCGGAATTGCAAAGCAATTACTTGAGGAGATTATTAAAAGAATAAAATCTATCCCGGATATTGAACAAATTAATTTGATTGTAATTGCCGATAATGTTAGGGCAAAACGCCTTTATGAATTTTTTGGTTTCGTAAAATTTGGGACTGAGCAGAATTCAATAAAATGGAAAAATAAATATTTCGCAGAAGACCAGATGGTGCTTCGGCTTAAATAATAAAATCTGTAAAGCTAAATCCTCAAATATGACTCGCAGCGACTTCCCACCTTTATTCATAGAACTCTTCACCAAAACGATGGGTATGGACGAACGGGAGTTTGAATTATTCAGCAGTCATTTTAGCGAAATATCACTCAGAAAAAAAGATTATTACCTGAAAGAAGGAAATATAACAAATGCAAAGGCTTATGTAAAAAAGGGATGCAGCCGCACTTTTGTTGTTGATGGAAATGGGAAGGAACATATTCTCTTCTTTGCCTTTGAGGACTGGTGGCTGGCTGACTTTGAAAGCTATCATTCGGGAAATCCCGGCAAACAATATGTACAGGCGTTGGAAGATATGGAGCTGTTGGTGATTTCAAAACAGGATTTTACAAGATTGGAAACCGAAATTCCAAAGATGCGGCTCTGGTATGAAGTCAAACAAAGGAAAATGAATGTCGCCATGATAAATCGGCTATCAGAGGTAAAATCCGGGACCTGTGAAGAACGCTATTCCAGGCTTTTAGATAAACACCCAGAAATTTTTCAAAGGGTTCCCCTGCAGTATATCGCCTCGTATCTTGATATCGAACCGCAGTCGCTCAGCAGGTTGCGGAGAAGAATTACCTATAAATGACTCCTTTAAATTTCTTAACCAAAGTTAAGTGCAGATATTAACCGCGGTTAAGTGTTTTGCCGTTTAGTTTTTGTTGGTTTGTATTAACATAAAACTAAAACAATAATCATGCAAGCAACAACACTGGAAGCAGATCGTGCCCTGCGAGGTTACGCTCTGGCGAACAACGAGGGAGAAGCGTTTTGGCTTCTCGGCATGCTTCAGACGATAAAGGTCGGGCGTGAAGATACAATTGGCGGGTTTGGGCTAATTGAGGTTGTCGTTCCCCCCGGACTCGGTTCCCCGTGGCATGTGCACCCCGAAGAGGATGAATGGTTCTACGTGTTGGAAGGAAACCTCACCGTGTATGTTGGCGACACACGAATGGACCTGACATCCGGCGGGTTTGCGTTCGGACCTAAGGGGACACCGCATACTTTTATTGGTGCGGGTCCCGGCCCCACACGGACGCTGGTTGGTTTTTTACCGGCGCAGTTTGAAGGATTCTTACGGGAAGTGGGACAGCTCGCACCGTCACGCGTACTGCCACCCGCTCCCGACGGCCCCCCTCCTTCCATAGAGAAGCTCGCTCCAATCGCGAAGCGTAATGGTTTCATTATTCTCGGCCCTCCCGGACCTCCGCCCGGGACCAGCGCAGGATGGCCTGTTCATTCGTAGTTTTGCTTTTGACTATTTCTTTTTGTTATTTTATCCAAAGTTTTTATTAAAATTTTACGATAGGACATTAAGACAACAGAAGAATCATAGGAAGAATTATAGCCTAGTTGTTAGCCGCCATTGCGCATCTATAACTAAAACTATTTTATAGCTTGGCAAGGGATTCTTCAAAGTCACAAGCACAGGTTTCCATTCGCAATGGCGAAAAAACTTCGCCCCTATCCCATGGCGACCAATTCGCTGCTGACTTGCGCGGATTTGGGGCTATTGGAATCCTTTCCATTCTTTTAATAATTCTTAGCGGCAATATATTTATAACTGGGATAGCGTTTATACCCCTTGGTGGAATTTTCGCGTTGGCATGGAAATGGCGATCTAAAACCCCATGGTCTGAGCTTGGCTTTGTACGTCCCCGAAGCTGGATAAGTACCCTACTAGCAGGTGTCGTTTTGGGCATTGGATTCAAATTGTTCCTCAAATCAATCGTGATGCCCCTTTTAGGAGCCCCTGCTATTAATTCTTCATATCACTTCCTGTCTGGTAACAAGGCTATGCTCCCAGCAGCAATTTTCTTTATGGTGATTGCGGGATTATCTGAAGAGACGGTATTCAGGGGATTTCTGTTTGAACGTTTGAGTAAATTTTTCGGGACAAGCTTGCGTTCAAAAGCATTAATTGTTTTGATATCTGCCACCCTTTTTGGATTGGGACACCTGGCCGACCAGGGCCTCTACGGCTTTGAACAGGCGATTATCGTAGGTCTTATCTATGGAATATTTTTCGCCAGGACAGGTAAGATTTGGGTGTTGATCATTGCTCACGCCACATTTGATATCACTTCAGTTGTAATAATATATTGGAATATCGAGTCGGCATTAGCCCACTTTTTCTTCAAATAGAAATAAATAAACCGGCAAAACAAATGAAGGGACTTTTCTTAACTACGATAATCGTACTATTTGTCTCCATTTCTTTTGGACAGGTAGATACAAATAAAGAGCACCCTCATGTTAACGTACCCGACATAAAAGTTACTTTACTTGGTACGGGTACTCCACCACCGCTTATGGAAAGGTTTGGACCAAGTATTCTTGTTCAGGCGGGCAGCGAAACCTTACTCTTTGATGCCGGACGTGGTTGCTTGCAAAGGTTGCGTCAAATAAATGTTACTTATGATAAAATAAACGCGTTGTTTATAACTCACCTTCATTCAGACCATATCGTTGGTTTACCCGATTTGTGGCTTACTGGATGGCTCGTATCAGAGCGACAAACTCCGCTAAATGTATTTGGACCGACAGGCACCAATTCGATGATTGATTATTTGCAAAAAGCATTTTCTTATGATGTCAACATAAGAATAGAAGACGATAAAAAACTTAAGGTAGAAGGCAGCAAATTTTTAGTTAAGGAAATAGAGCAAGGAGTTGTTTATGAAAAAAATGCTGTTAAAGTAATTGCATTTGAAGTAGACCATGGACTCATAAAACCAGCTTTCGGTTATCGAATAGAATACAATGGACATTCCGTTGTATTATCAGGGGATACACGTTATTCTGAAAACTTAATTAACGCTTCAAGAGGGGCAGATCTGTTGATACACGAAGTAGTCATTGCTCCTGATACATTAAGTAAATCGGACCCCAGGTATCATATAGTAGCACTTCACACAACTCCTGAACAGGCTGCCAAAGTTTTTAAGGAAGTAAAACCTAAGCTTGCTGTCTATTCGCACATTGTAAAACCTTTTGGAAACACTGACCAAGAGATATTGAAACGAACAAAGGTGATCTATTCAGGCCCGCTAATTATGGGCGAAGATTTGATGACCTTTTCAATTAGCGATAGCATTTCTGTAAACAAATAGAGGGAATGCCCTAATTAAAATGAATGCTTTTACAAGAACAAAATACGGCGGACCGGAGGTACTTCACCTGGAAGATGTAGAAAAGCCCTCTTTAAAAGATGGCCACCTATTGGTTAAGGTCGCCGCAAATTCGGTCAATCCTGTTGACTGGCATATTCTTCGAGGAAAGCCATTTCCTGCGCGATTCGCTTTTGGACTATTCAAACCAAAAGACAGCATTCTGGGAGCCGATTTTGCAGGCGTTGTGGAATCGGTAGCAAACGATGTAGCTCATCTTAAAGTGGGAGACCGTGTTTTTGGAGACACGCTGAAGGGAGGCGCTTTCGCTGAATATGCTTGTGTGCCGGCAAATGTTTGTGCCCTCATGCCGGAAAGGATAGATTTTCCCGAAATGGCTAGCGTGCCTATAGCGGGAGTAACGGCATTGCAGGCTCTCATCACGCATGGACAACTCAGAAAAGGAGAATCGGTTTTAATCAACGGTTCTTCTGGAGGTGTGGGTCATTTCGCTGTGCAAATTGCAAAAGTCTATGGCGCCAAAGTAACCGCCGTTTGTTCCAGTAAAAACGTTGACTTCGTGAAGACTTTAGGGGCTGATCATGTTATTGCATACGACAAAGAAGATATTCATCAACATAATGGGAAATACAACCTCATTATTGATACGAATGGAAATCTTTCTCACAATGACTACAAACGAATGGGACAGCGGGGTGTCATAATAGGTTTCACGACGACGAGACATATGATTTGGTTACTTTTAATGAGAACCTTCAATAAATTCCCTCTAATTCAATTTACGGCCAGGGTCAACTCAAAAGATTTGGAGACGTTAGCATCGTTGATCCAAAGCAGGGAAATTAAGGTTCACTTAGAGAAAATCTATTCTTATAAAAATATTCCGGAAGCCATAACGTATATAGAAGCCATGCACACTAAAGGAAAAGTGGCAATGGTTTGGTAACATCCCCAGATTGATTCCAAGATTCCAGCCTCACACAAGGGATAATAAATAATCAACCGCCATAGTTTGCGCAATAAAACCTACTTTGGAACTTTCGCGGTTCGGCCATTAGCGTGAATCTAAACGAACACCCGCTAAAATTAAATATAATGGAACATAAGAGCACACAACCTTCTCCGGCGAGTATTATGCAGATTGGAACCGGTTTTTGGGCATCAAAGATTTTATTGTCGGCAATAAAATTCCAACTGTTTACCCAATTGGCTGACCGGAAGAAAATGTCTGGAAAGGAAATCAAGACTTCCTTAAATTTAAATTGTACAGACAGGCACGCTTACGACTTTCTAGATGCACTAACCACATTTGGATTTCTTAATCGCGAAGGGCTGTTAGAAACAGCAGTTTATTCCAACTCGGTTGATACAGATAACTTTTTAGACAAAAACAAACCAACTTATATTGGCGGCATTCTTGAAATGATGAACAACAGATTATATCGATTTTGGGGCGATCTTGAAGAGGGATTGCTTACCGGGCTACCACAAAACGAAGCTAAAGAAGGGCAAGATTTTTTTGGACTAATCTACCAGGATCCGAAAAAATTAAGGGAATTCGTTAATGCCATGAGCGGGATACAAATGGGCAACTTCATGGCTTTTGCCCAAACATTTGATTTCTCTAAATATAAAACCTTAACAGATATCGGAGGCTCAGCCGGGTTGTTATCATTAATGGTTGCAAAGCATCAGGCTCATATGTCTTGTACCACGGTGGACCTTCCTCCAGTAATACCGATTGCAACTGAAACCATTCAAAAGTTTCAAATGACGGGCAGAGTAAAAGCCGTAAGTGGAGATTTTTTTGCCGACGCGTTCCCTCATGCTGATGTGATCACGATGGGAAATATACTCCACGATTGGGATGAGGAAAAGAAATTGATACTCATGAAAAAAGCTTATGAATCTTTGCCAGAAGGTGGCGCTTTTGTAGCCATTGAGGGCATTATAGACGACGAAAGAAAGCATAATGCTTTCGGCATGATGATGAGTTTAAACATGTTGATTGAAACCGGGACTGGTTTTGATTACACATTTGCTGATTTCAACAAGTGGGCGAAAACTGTAGGATTTAAGTCGACGTCATTGCTCCCATTGGCTGGTCCATCAAGTGCTGCAATCGCCTACAAGTAAAACTTCATGAGAATCAAGTAATTCTTTCTCCACATTAAGCATCCCTGCTTAGTATTTAAGATTACACCCCTTATGGAACGATTATTGAGCCTCATTCAAAAAAATGAAATGTTATGGGCGACAATTCCATCATCAACCAATTCTCTTCCGAATTTGAAGCTGAAATTCCAGCTACACGTAAATGCGTTGAAAGAATTCCAGAGAACCTCTTTGCCTGGAAACCACATGAAAAGTCCATGAATATGGCATATCTCACTTTGCTGGTGGCAGAAATTCCCAAATGGATGGCAACGATGATCAAAATTGGAGAAATTGACTTCCAGACATTCAAGCACCCGGATCCTAAAACCACAAATGAGATGGTCAGCTATTTTGAAAATAATATTATTGATGCCAGGCAGGCTTTTAAAGAATTAACAACTGACCGGTTGTCCAAATCCTTTGTGCTTAAAAATGGCAGCCAAATTTTGAGTGAATCACCATTACCAGAAAGCTTAAGTTCCACCCTAAACCATTGGGTTCATCATCGTGGGCAATTGACAGTATACATGCGTTTAAACAATATAGCCGTGCCCTCAATTTATGGGCCATCCGCAGACGAAAAAGGGTTCTAATCTACCGCATTCATCAAATCCCATTTACCTTCTTTTCAAGATGTGATTTTTCTTAACGGCGGTACTCTAGTATAGTATCGAAAGCCAAAACTGAGTGGACAAGAAACAAGCATCTATTTCCCAATAATTTTCTTCCTGTGACTACCACCCCACTGTTTTAATGCGGCGACAACGGAATCGAGTGAATGGCCGTGCTCGGTGAGTGCATAATTTACCGTTGGCGGAAATGTATCATAAACAGTTCTCTCAATCAACTGATTCATTTCTAATTCCTTCAATTCCTTTGAGAGCATCTTGTCCGTTATTCCGTTAACGTCTCTTGAAATCTGCTTAAATCGCTTATTGCTATATTTTAAAGAAACGAGAATAGGCAGCTTCCATCTGCCATTAAGCACATCAAGCGCATCTTTAACCTGCTTGATACATTTTTCACAATCGCTTGAATCTGTATTATTCTTTTTCATTTTTCTTTACTATCCAAAAGGATAGTGCTATCCATTTAGATAGTACTATACAACAGATAGTAAAATTAAAGAAATTTGGACCATCATCAAAAAATTAAAAAAATGAAAGTAGAGATCTGGGGCGATGTAACATGCACCCATTGTTACGCAGCAAAACGAAAATTTGAAATGGCATTATCACTTTTCAAATACAGAGACCAAATTGAAGTTACCTGGCGAAGTTTTGAATTAGCCCCCGGCTTTAAAACTGATCCAAATAAGTTTCTGCCACAGTTTTTACAGGAGTTGCATGGAATCAGCAGGGAGCAAGCTCAAGGTTTGATCGACCGGGTTACGGATTCGGTAAAAGAGGTTGGCCTGGATTACAATCTGAACGAGGCAATTCCCGCGAATTCATTTAACGCTCATAGGCTTTTACATTTTGCAAAAGTTCAGGGTTTTCAGGAGAAAATGGAGGAGAGAATCTTTAAGGCTTATTTTATTGAAGGGAAAAATATCGATGACGTTTCAACACTAACCGAGCTCGCCAGGGAAATAGGCTTAGATGCCTTTGAGGTGAAAAGTGCCCTTGAAAGCACAAAATTCACCGACGAAGTAAACCGCGATCTCAATGAGGCCAGGCAAAGCGGCATTACCAGTGTTCCTAAATATATTTTTAATTCCAACCGTATGGTTTCAGGCGGGCAAGACAGTAAAGTGTATTTAGAAATATTAGAAAAAGAATTTGCGATGTGGCAATCCTCTATTTTAAAGGGTTCACCTGAAACTATTGATGGGCAAACTTGTGAAATCGGGCAAGATTGCAAATTCTAACTCTGGACATTAACCAAATCCTGGTGTATTTTTATAGTCTTCGAAATTGGGAGGTATAAAAAAATTAACCTCCCAAATATCAAGCTATGAAAAGGAAGATTCTCATCAGCTTGGCAATATTGCTTGCTATCTGGCTTGGATATCGTGGTTACATGATGTCCACAACACGTTCGCACAGTCCTGCGGAAACCGTTAATTTTAGCTATAAAGACCTGGATGTCCAAGTGACCTATGGCAGACCCTACAAAAAAGGCAGGGTTATTTTTGGCGAAGCAAAAGACAGGTCGTGGCTTCCGAAAGGAAAATTTTGGACCGATGGATTTCGGGCCCTGACAGGATTACCGCGTACTACTGGGGCATTGGTCCCTTATGGAAAGTATTGGAGGCTTGGGGCAAACGATGCGACAGAAGTTAGCTTCAACAAAAATATAGATTTCGCCGGCAGGCCTGTGAATGCAGGGAGATATCGAATGTATGCTGTGCCCAATCATGATAGCTGGAACATTAGGTTGAATAGCGAATTGGGCAAATTTGGTTATAATGAGCCCAACTATTCCCTTGATGTTGTAACAGTAGATGTCCCTGTTGAAACGACTTCTTCTGAATTGGAACAATTCACCATTAGTTTTGACACTGTTGATTCTTCCGGAGTGAAAATGATTTTCAAATGGGATAGAACCTTAGTCCGCGTTCCTCTTATGGTGCAGGGAAATCTTTAGCAACAAAACACTAGTTATGAATAAGCGTCATTTCTTATACAGAACGATCCCCCTCCAACTATTTATGATCTCAAGCCTGTTTTCTATTCAATCTTCAGCTATTGCCCAGGATTCACATAAAGGAATAACCATTCATCAGGAAGTTAGTTTCAAGGCAAGTCCGCAGCGCATCTATGAAACTTTGCTAAGTTCAAAGCGATTTAGTGATTGCATTAAAAAATCATTTGAAAATTTTACGGCAAAGTCCGCCAATATTGATTCTTCGGTTGGCGGAGCGTTTTCGCTTTTTGACGGACATATCATTGGAAGAATTTTAGAATTAGTCCCCAACCAACGAATTGTTGAAGCATGGCGCGTAGTAGATTGGCCCGAAGGAGTTTATTCTATCGCAAAATTTGAATTTAGGCCGCAAGGTTCCGGGACAAGATTAATTTTTGACCATGTGGGCTTTCCAGATGGCCTGAAAGAACACTTGTCGACCGGATGGACACAGCATTATTGGGAAGCATTGGCCAGGTATCTTCAATAAGCGATTTAAGCCAGAAAATATGAGTTCCTACACATTTGCTTTTGAGGAAATCGATAGAGCAAAACTTGCAATTGTTGGCGGCAAAGCAGCGAACCTGGGGGAACTTGCCAGGATTGAAGGAATCCAGGTACCGGATGGATTTTGTGTTTCTACCGAACCATTTAAAAGAATCATTAGTGACTCGTCGGTTAACGAATTGCTTGATCAGTTATCACTTCTGAAAGTGGAAGACCGCAATAAAATCGCCGGCCTTAGCACTGAGATCCGAACTGTCATTGAAGCAATACCCATCCTCCAGGATATTATTGAAGACATTGCACGAAGACTTGAAGAAAACAAAGCTTACGCAGTACGATCAAGCGCTACAGCAGAAGATCTGCCGACTGCCTCCTTTGCAGGTCAGCAGGATACTTATTTGAACGTTATCGGAAGGGAAGAAATTCTAAAGCATGTGAGTAAGTGCTGGGCATCGCTCTTTACCGAAAGGGCAATTATTTACCGCATTCAAAACGGGATCGACCATCGTAAGGTTTTTATGTGTGTTGTTGTTCAGAAAATGGTCTTCCCGCAGGCAGCAGGAATTTTATTTACTGCCGATCCCGTCACATCCAGCAGGAAACTGTTATCTATTGACGCCAGCTTCGGACTTGGCGAGGCAATGGTCTCGGGCCTGGTGAATCCTGATATCTATAAAGTATCTGACGGAAAAATCGTCGATAAAAAAATATCCATTAAAAAACTTGCCATTCATGCCTTGAAGGTTGGCGGTACGAAGGAACAGGAAATTGAGCCTGAAATGCAGAACAGGCAAGCGCTGACGGATGAACAAATTTTACAACTTGCGAAAATGGGCAGAAGGATTGAAGAACATTTCGGTAATCCCCAGGACATAGAATGGTGTTTGGTTGATGATACCCGCCTGCCGGACGGGCAAGCATTTTATATTGTCCAGAGCAGGCCAATCACCACGCTATACCCCATTCCCCAAGCGAATGATTCCGAAAATCACGTTTACATATCTGTGGGACATCAACAAATGATGACAGATCCCATGAAACCATTGGGATTGTCTTTTTTCCTTCTAATAACGATGGCTCATATGCGTACAGCCGGCGGAAGGCTATTCGTGGATGTTACGCCCCAGCTGGCTTCGCCTGCCGGAAGAAAAGTGATGGTAGATGTCCTGGGAAAATCCGATCCGCTTATAAGAGACGCACTCATGAACATCTTAGAGCGTGGAGATTTTATTAAATCGATACCAGAAGATCAAAAAGAACAAGGTTCTGACAAGGGCAATAAAGCGATGCCGCTTCCGGATTATCAAGCACTAAACGAATATGATCCCGCAATCGTCACTGATTTAATCAACCGTAGTCAAACATCGATGGACTCGTTAAAACAAAACATCCAAACCAAATCGGGATCAGGCCTGTTTGATTTTATCCTGGAAGACATCCAGCAACAAAAAAAGAGCCGATCTGATCACCAAAGCTTTGGTGTGATTATGACCGGCATGAATGCTTCATCATGGATCAACGAAAAAATGAATGAGTGGTTGGGTGAAAAGAACGTGGCGGACACGCTTTCGCAATCTGTTCCCAACAACATCACTTCAGAAATGGGTCTGTCTCTATTGGACGTTGCAGATGCGATTCGTCCTTACCCGAAACTAATTGAGTATTTGCAACACGCAAAAGGTGATGATTTTTTGATTGAAATGGGAAAATTTGAGGGTGGAAAGGAAGCTCAAAACGCCATCTATGATTTTCTCAGCAAATACGGAATGCGATGTGCTGGTGAAATAGACATTACGAAAACCCGTTGGAGTGAAAAACCAAGTACACTTGTGCCACTCATTCTTAGCAACATCAAAAACATGGAGCCCGGGGCAAGCCAAAGAAAATTTGAGCAGGGTCGATTGGCAGCCTTGAAGAAAGAACAAGAGTTATTAGATCGATTGGCGCAACTACCGGATGGTGATCAGAAAGTCAAAGAGACAAAACGAATGATCAGCCTGGTTCGAAATCTTTCGGGATATCGCGAATATCCAAAATACGGAATTGTTAGTCGCTATTTTGTATATAAGCAGGCATTAATGAAAGAAGCCGAGCAACTCGTAAGCGCCAATGTTATTCATGAAAAAGAAGATATTTATTATCTCAGTTTTGAAGAACTTCGAGAAGTCGTACGCACAAAAAAACTCGATTACCCCCTCATCAGCCAACGAAAAGACGAGTTCAAATTATTTGAAAAACTAAGTCCTCCACGTGTAATTACCTCTGATGGTGAAATCATCACTGGTAAGTACAAACCAGAAAATATACCTCCAGGAGCAATGATTGGCCTGGCTGTTTCTACGGGAGTTATTGAGGGCAGGGCTCGTGTTATCTTGAACATGGAAGATGCCAACCTGGAAGAAGGCGATATATTGGTCACCTCCTTTACTGACCCGAGCTGGACACCCTTATTTGTATCTATAAAAGGGCTGGTTACCGAAGTGGGCGGGCTGATGACGCATGGAGCAGTTATCGCCCGTGAGTATGGATTACCGGCAGTGGTTGGAGTAGAAAATGCCACCAAACGGATCAAAGATGGGCAACGAATTCGCGTGCATGGCACTGATGGCTATGTAGAAGTGCTGTAGAGGAATTGGGAGGCAACTGTAGACCTTAACTCGGAGGTTATTAATCCAAAATCTACAATTCGGGGTCGTATCTTCACGAACCCTTTTTTTATTTATCAGGCGAACAGTGAGCCCCCGACAATGTCAACATCGGCACAAATGACAACAAAACCATTTAAAGTAACAATCCACATGGTTTCAAGTCTTGATGGTATCATTGCCAAAAAAGACAATAGCGTTTCCTGGTTTGAGACTTCCGACTATTACGAGAAAGGAGCAGCCGAACAAAACACGGAAGAATTTCTTAAAACAATAGATTGTTATGTAATGGGTGCGCGGACATACGAGCATGCCCTGGAACTTTCAAAAACTTATGGATGGGCTTATGGCGACCTGCCGACAATTGTTGTAAGTCACCGAAACCTGCGGATAGAAAAGCAAAACATCGAACTCTATTCAGGCGATCTGAACAAACTTGTGAGTGAGCGTTTAAAACCAAACCATAAGAATGTCTGGGTCGTTGGGGGAGCAATCCTGGTTAAAGATTTCATTCAATTAAAATTGGCAGATGAAATCAGGTTATCCGTTTTGCCCATAATTTTGGGTGACGGGACACCATTTTTTGACCATATCGGACAAGAGCAAGTATTACACTTAAGGGACGTAACAGCCTACAAAAGCGGCATGGTGGAACTTTGTTACGAGATAAAAAAACAATAAACGGTAGCGACATATCAAACCAGTGACCGAATGATTACAAAACAGGCATTATGAACTCGATCTCTTACTCAAGGATTAAGAAAATGAGCCCGCAGCTTCTAGTGACTGACATTAAACGATCCGTCGAGTTCTATGTAAAAAAACTGGGTTTTGAAGTAGACTTTCGTTACGACGATTTCTATGTTGGTATCATAAAGGATGGTTGGTCAATTCACCTTAAAATGGGCAAGCCTTCAATTGAGGTAAACAAAAGCAAAAGAGCCAATGAAGACCTGGATATTATCTTTTCGGTCAACGAAATTGAACGTTTATACGAAGAACTCTCAAATAAATCGGTAGAATTTGTCTTATCGCTGCGAGACATGCCTTACGGAAAAGAATTTTATGTTGCAGATCCGGACGGCAATATTCTTGCTTTTCTGGAAGAAGGATAGGCTTCAGTGTTGGCGAAGGCCAAAAATCAGTTTTAGGAAATGAAAACAACAGTTTACATAGGAACCAGTCTTGATGGCTTTATTGCCAGAGATGATGGAGACATCGAATGGCTTGTCAAATTCCAAAACCAGGAGGTTATCGATAGTTACCAGGAATTCATCAGTAAGATTGATGCGATCGTGATTGGAAGAGGCACTTTTGAGAAAGTTCTCCGTTTTCCTACCTGGCCATATGAACGGAAAGTCTATTTATTAAGCTCCAGCATTAAGCAAGTGCCAGATGTGTTAACTGGCAAGGTAACTATCCTTTCAATGGCGCCGGGAGAGTTGTTAAATTATCTTTCCAATGAACGTTTGTCGAATATCTATGTTGACGGGGGAAAAGTAATACAGGGATTTCTAAGAGAAGATCGCATCGAAGAGCTGATTATTACCAGGGTACCTGAGCTCATAGGAAGTGGCATTCCGTTATTTGGTTATCTGGATATTGATCTACATTTCAAACATATACGAACCACCGTATACTCTAACGGACTAGTAAAGAGCCATTACGAAAGAGAACGGAAATGAAATGGATTTTTCAAACTGCAGTTTGTTCACCGTCAGGCAAATTCCCTCCCACCCAATTCTTTTCGTATGCTGAATCCCAGGTACGTTTCCACCTCCGATGGCTCCATAACCACATCTCGGGATTCAGGCGTATCACTTTTTCCATATAACGCGCATATCGCAAAGTCAGTTCGCCCTCCTTCAATGTACCGGGATCCTCGCAGGCAACTTCCAAAAAGGCACGATAGTGACCTCGTTTAGGTTTTATAATATGGGTAAACAACACTGGTAGGTTGCCCGCCCTTGCTCCCTTTTCCGGACCCGACACAAAACCGGTAGGCTTGCCAAAAAAATTCATCCAGTAGGCATTACTGAGGTTACTGGGACTCTGGTCTGCAACGAGCCCAAGGAGATATTGTGTATCCTTAAATGTCTCCATGGATTTACTCATATTGGTCGCAGCAATAAACTTATTGCCATGCCGGACGCGCAAATTGTACATTATTTTTTCCAATGCCGGATTGCTAATCGGCTGATAAACGACCAGCACCTGGTATTTTGTGTGGCTGCTCAATACATGATGGCCCCATTCCCAATTAAATGTATGTCCAAGGTGAAGCTGGCAACTTTTACCACTTTTAAATAAAGGCTCAAGCACCTCCCAATTGGCGGTTACCCTTTTTTCCAAGAAACGGCTGGAAGCGCTTACCAATTTTATGGTTTCGATAAATGAATCCAGAAGGTTATGATAAAATGCTTTGGCTATCTTTACCCGCTCTGCATTTGATTTCTCGGGGAATGCCGTTTCGAGGTTATTCATCACTATTTCCTTTCGGTAGCCTATCAGGTAATAAACAACCACATATATTCCATCCGAAATGATATACAATAGGCGCATCGGCAGGAGGGAAAGCAGGTAAAACAAACTGTATATTAGATAATACATAGCGCTCGAATGTACCAAATTACTACCGCTAATCCCAATTCGTGAGTTGATGAGCGTGGATATTAAATAGGTTTGCGGGCAACAGCGTTCTAAATCAATTTTCCCAAATTCAAGTGACGGACAGATCACCAAATAGTAAAAACCCTTGGACCCAGATTCCATTGGATGACTATGAACAGCACATGTCTCACAGCTCTGTGGGACAATTAAGCTTACTTAATTCACTGACAAAAAAGTTCCTTGCAAAACTAGAACCTGAGACTTGCCTTTTTATGGGTATTGCCGGGGGAAATGGACTTGAACACATTGACAATAACATCACCAAGCTTGTGATTGGAATAGACATAAATAAGGAATACCTGGGTGTTGCCTTTAAAAGATATCACGACAAAATTGATGCGCTGAAACTCCTGGAGTTTGACATCACCAAAGAAACAAATCAGATCTGTAGGGCAGACTTTATTTGGGCGGCCCTGGTTTTGGAATATGCGGGAATCGACCAGTGCCTGGAATTCTCTCACAACAACATTTTGCATGGCGGCCATTTAATTGTGACGATACAGGCAAACAACAATTTGCAAACTGTAAGTCCAACCGGAGTTGAAACTGTCAAAAAGGCTGGAACAATCTTCAATGCTATTGATCCAGAAATCATGTTAGCCAAATCAAAGGAATTAAGCTTTACCCTTGTTGATCAGGAAGCAAATCAATTGCCAAACGGAAAATCTTTTCTGACATTTGATCTCATGTATCATGAATCTTAATCAGATAACGGTCCCGTAGTTAATATAGAAAAATCAATGAGGTACCAGGTTTACGTTGTAGAACTGTCAAAGCGAGTTTTTACGGAAAATGCAAAATTCCGGGCTGCGAATCCGCAATTTAACGGCGTGCTACAGTGCCTTTATGTGGGTATGACGAGTAAAACTCCAGCAGAACGATTCAAGCAGCATAAAACCGGATATGTAAACATCAAGGGGAACAAGTTATCTGCCAATATTGTTCAACGATACGGAACATATTTACGACCGAGTCTGTACGATCATATTAATTTGAAACCGATGACGAGGGAGGAGGCATTGAGAATGGAGGAAAAACTGGCTTTGGATTTAAGAAGAAAAGGATATGCAGTTTGGTTCAATTGATTTTAGCAACTGCACTCAACTGGCGGCATATCTTTTGTCGCAAGTAGCCTATCGGATTTGTTGACAACAAATTGGCGTAGGATAATAACGACCTAGGGCCAATTCCACTTGTAAAATTCAAAAAACTTAGTTATTTTGTAATACTCTCCACCTGCACGATTACGGACCACAAATCTTCCTACTCATTTTGATCCTTGTAACACTTAATGTGAAGTAGCAACTGAATAGTTCAGGTTGTCAGGGATGGAATTACCATCATTGGAATCAAGTTTCAAAATTATAAATCAACTACTGAACCGCTTCAGCCATGAAATCTTTCAAAATGCCCTTCCTTATCATCGCCATCCTTATGTTATCATCGAATTGTAAAAAAAATGATCCGGTCCCGCGAATAAATTTAATAGCGTATTATCCACTAACAACTGATGGCGTGGATCTAACCGGCTTTAACGGGCCTATGACCCTACACAATACTCCATTTCAAAACGGTGGAATTTATTGCAATGGAAAATATGAACATTCCCCAGATAAAGACTATTGTATTGCCAAGAGCCCCTCCATAAATTCTCTCAAATTTAATTCCTTCTCTATCAGCATGGATTTTTTCGTATCAGAAAACAGTGGTCAACCTGTATGAATTATTGGGTCAGGTTGCAGATGGCTGGGATACTATCTAAATCTTGACGGCACTGTGTCATTGTATTATAATAATTCGAACTTCTTCACAACCCAAACAAACTACTCTTTAAATGAATGGCACAAGGCGAAAATTTCTTTTGATGGAACTATAGCAAAAATATTCCTTGACAACAATTTAGCCGGCTCACTCAAATTTGGTGACGGAAACGTACCCCTGGATTATAATGTTTGTGGCAATTTCGATAACGAAATTGGTGTTACTAATTATAGTGATGCTGAGGTGTTTAAAGGTTATGTAAGAAATCTGCAAGTTTATAGTCCGCAATAGCCGAAAATCCAATTCATTCTCCTTTATTCAAGACCGTGAGGCTCGATGCCAATAAATTATTTCGTTCAAAGCCTTGCTTTATCAAGGAATTATGAATAAATTTAATTGCTCATAACTTTTGATCATTCACTTCAACCAGCCCCTGTAACACTACCCTAGTTGTAAAAGTTGGAATTTTAAAATCCGGTTGCTTTTTTTAAATACCACATCAACGGTAATAAAACTGAAGTAAGATAAATGGCCACAAGGCTTATCACCTTGCATCGAAATTAATGCCATTAGGACCTGGTAATATCATTCCAGGTACCCTTTGGAGAACATACTCCGACATCCCTTTGTGAGTTTGATATGATTCTTAATACGCTAAACTTTATTTTATGAAACACACTAACAATTCTCTTGGCTGGAAGTCCATTCTCCCAATTTTAATTCTTGTGATTCTGAATTATGCTGCCATCGCGCAGGTTCCGACGGATAGCACCAAGCCCGCTACTACAACGCCTCCGCCACCTGCCCCTGCACCCACTGATACCGCTACAAAACCCGCGAAACCCAGGCATTTTGCCATTTATGCCGGTGGAAATTCTAACACCCTATCCGGTTCTACGGCCGAATACAATGCCAATTCAGGTGTAGGCTACCATTTTGGGGTCTTCTGGGAAAAAGGCGCTTTTGTTTATTACCAGTTCGGACTGAGGTTTAACAATGCCGTTTATGGTTTTAATAGTAAGGCAACGTCCAGGGACACAGGAGATCTAAAAGTACAGGCCCTCGATGTTCCGATAACATTGGGCATTAACTTCCTGTCGTTCGCCAAGATCTGTGGTCTTAGGGCATTTATCAGTGCTATGCCGTCTTTTACACTCGGCGTTAGTGATAATCATTTTGGCGTCAAGAAGGATAATGTCAATTCATTTATATTTTATGGCCAGGCGGGAATAGGAGCAAATGTTGCATTTGCTTTTCTTGATATTGGTTACAATTATGGAACGTCAAGCCTTTTGAAAAACTCCGTCAGCAGTACTCATCCGGGACAGGCATATCTGAGTTTAGGAATCAGATTCTAGGGTATTGACGAAATGGGTTATCATTACCAATGAAACACGTCATTGGGTGAGTTTTCCTTGCCGGTAACCCAGAAACCCTAAACATCATAAGTATGCAAAAAATTGAATTGGAGCAAATCAAACTGATTGGCCTGTCGCTACCGACAAAGACAACGAATGAAATGGGAAAATCGAGTATTGATTGTGAAAACCTGTGGCAACTATTTGAAAAAGGAAACTATGCAGACAAAATATATGGAAGTTAGATCGCCCTGCCCATTGCGGGATCACTGATCGTGTTCTCCCCGGTTTCTACATGCCCCGCATACCTTGTTTCAAACAAATCATAACCTTTCATTTTTAGGGTGACATCGTACCAATGCCGGCTTTTACCGAGATCGATTACAATACTGGTTTCAGCGGCGGAAGCCAGTGATTTTGTTATTAAAGGAGCCTTGTAGGCGTTGTCGTAAATTTCAATGACCTGCTGGCTGACGCTGTTATTTTTTATTCGCAACGTTATACTACCCGTAAGCTTTTTGGAATTCATTTTTGAGTGCTCATAGCTGCATTTAATATCTACAACCGGATCATCATTGTTTCCTTTAAATTCCCTGAAGAATCCGTTGGGACCATAAACGGCCAGGTGATAAAGGCCATCTTTGAAGTTGGTTAGCGGCCAATGGTCTTTCAGCATATCACCGGGGATCACTGTGTAGGCCCAGGTTTCAACGGCAACGTTGCGATAGAATCCCGGCGCAAATACATTAAATGGAGAACCCAGGGAATGCGGGCCAAAAATTTCATTCCCTGCCTTAAACTGCACTTCCAATTGAGTTTTATCCGCGCTTAACCTGCCATCAACATACAATTCATACGGTAAGGCACAGGCCAGGCGAGTGCCATTTTCCTGACGGGGCATAAAGTCAGAGGCAGATGGGTCTCGCTTTAATGCTGCAATTTCTTCTGTAGTCAGATTTTTATAGTTGGATGGCAGCCCTTTAAATTTGGCTTTGTGAATGCCTTCCACCACTTCGTCCCTTTTCAGCATTTCAGGCAAACCTATCTTTTCTCCATTGTAAGGCCGGAAAGTTTTTGTGAGGTCACCACATACTACGCGGCGCCATTTGCTGATATTGGTTTCTTCAATTTTCTTTCCGTATTTATTGTTTAGAAAATGTTCCAGGAATTGCAACGATGAAGTATGGTCAAATACCTGCGAGCAAACATATCCGCCACGGCTCCAGGGCGAGGCAATCACAAGTGGTACGCGAAAGCCAAGCCCGATGGGACTTTCCCTGATATCGTCCGCTTCGGAAGACTGTTGCCCTTTGGTAACGTATTCAACAGTACTGTCAATACCGGCAGATGTCAGACCCTTAGCTTCTTTATGAAGGTGTGGCACGGTAAAGGGCGGCACATGGTCGAAGTAGCCGTCATTTTCGTCATAGGCTAAAATGAAAATTGTTTTCTTCCATACGTCTGGGTTCTTTGTAAGCACATCCATTACTTCACTGATGTACCAGGCCCCATACCAGGCGGCGCCCGGATGATCTGAAAAATTTTCCGGCGCAACGATCCATGATACTGTTGGCAGGTTGCCATGGTGAACGTCCTCTCTGAACTGGAACAGTACATCACCTTTGGGTACCATCACTTCTCTTTCTGTATTTCCATCCTGGTATTTCAGCGAACTTAGAGTATGATAATCCGGATGATTCTTATTGGTCGTAAAAGCTTTGTTGTGAATAGCTTTTTCCCGATCGGTTAACCTGTTGTATTTTTCGATGGTAAATATTTTCTGCTCTTCGGCATTTTTCACAAGGAACTTTTGATATTCATCAATCCTCTTCTTTAAGGATTCGGCTTTATCGCCGGCTAAACTTGGCAGCTCCCCTTCCATCTTCTTTAATTCTGCCTCCGCCAGCTTAGCCGATTTGGGAAGGTTTGCAATATATCCGGCTGAAAGCTTCACGTTAAACTGGGTAAAAAACTCCAAGGGGTTATCCGTAAAATTTCCCAACCATGCATCTGCTTCTCCTTCCAAACCTACACCAACACTAATTTCATTCTGGTACACTTTCCAGGAAATACCGTTTTCTTCAAGCCGTTCCGGGAAGGTTGTCCAGCTTGCCCACCTATCATAATCAGCATCGCCATTCCATACCCTGGCGATGGCATTGGCCTGATTTTTTTCCCGGATGGTTCCGGACCAAAAGAAAAGCCGGTTAGGCGTAGTGCCGGTAAGCGAAGAGCAAAAGTTTTGGTCACAAATCGTAAATGCATCCGCCAGTGCGTAATAAAAGGGGATATCCTGCCGGGTATAGTAACCCATGGTAAGCGGCATGGCACGATAATCCTTGTTGCCGGAATGCTTTGAATCGAGCCATTTGTCATGCCTGCCGTCATTTCGGGCATCTACCTGGTCGCTCCAGGAGTGAGGCAATGAACTCATCCAGGTAGCCTTGGTGTCTTTGATATCGAGGTGGAAGGGCGGATAGGTTTCTCCTTCCTTATTGGTTTGAAGCCATACCGGATTTTTGTCAGGCAATGTGATTGCCCTGGGGTCATTGAATCCGCGAACACCTCGCAATGTGCCAAAAGCATGATCAAAAGAACGGTTCTCCTGCATCAGGATCACGATGTGTTCCGCATCCAAATAAGTACTTCCGGGCGCAGGATCAATGGCGAGGGCTTTTTGAATTGAGAGGGGCAGTATATTTAACATGCCCGCACCACCTGCCAGCAAAGTGGCCCTTTTTAAAAATTCTCTTCTGCTATCCATATTCTTTATAAGGGATAAAAAATAAAATTATGTTTTCCAAGCTACTCCTCCCTTGCAAATATTACATTTAAACACAAGTTAATATGGCAATATTCTTTTAGCTAAGCATTATGGTAAGCCTGTCTGATATTGGTCGCATTTTCTATGGTCTGGCAATGACCGGAATGGGATTGCTGACCATCTACTACCGGGACTTTCCTTATATGTTTATTCCTCCAAAACATAGCTGGATCCCGACTTTCGTAATAGTATTTGCCGGATTTGCGCTTTTCCTGGCCGGATTGGCCATCGTCTTTAAAGTAAGCGCCAAAACCATTTCCCTCCTATTAGGCGGTTCACTCCTGCTGATATTTTTCTTTTACCATATTCCCTTTGAATTCATAGCAACCTCAAGCTTCAATCAATTTGGAGCTTGGGAGAATGCCTTTAAAGAGCTGGCGCTTTCCGGTGGTGCACTTGTAATTGCTGGCGGCTTTTCAGAAACAGGCACAAATTCCTATACCCGGTATTTGGCGAGACTAATTCCATTCGGAGTGATTTTCTTTTCAATATCGATCTTTAGTTTTGGCATTGATCATTTTCTTTACGCAAAAGAGGCTGTGGATTATGTTCCATCCTGGATTCCCTGGCATTTATTCTGGATATATTTTTGTGGCATTGCGTTGATGGCTTCAGCCATCGCTATCATGTTAAAATTCAAAGTCCGGTTGGCCGCCGGCCTTTTGGGCTTAATGATTATTATTTGGTTTATTATTCTCCATATTCCCAGGGTGATGGTTGCGCCGGCCGCCGATTTGGAAGGGGAAATCCCGAGCGCTCTTTTGGCTCTTGCATATGGCGGGATTGCTTTCGCCATAGCCGGGGCGGCAAATAAGGAACCGGCTATTGAGACGAACTTGTCCTGACAATGGGCCGAAATAGAACGATCCGAACAAATTTTTTTGTTAAAATATTTGCGTAACTCAAAAGTTACTTATAAATTTAGGTAACTTTTAAATTACATATTATGAAAAATGAAATCAAACAGGCCTGGCACTTTTCCCAGTCGCCACAAGAGGTTTGGGAATATCTCACCAAACCCGAACTATTAGAACAGTGGCTGGTAAAGAAAATAGATTTCCAGCCAATACCAGGGCACAAATTCAGCTTCGTCAGCAAGAAGGGCGAGGTCAATTGCGAAGTCCTGGAAGTAAACCCATATACTAGACTTTCCTATTCATGGCAGTTTAATTCAGACCATGGAGATAAGGCCGATTCAAAAGTGCTGTGGACACTTCTTCCAAAGGAAGACGGAACTGAACTTCAATTGGTTCATAGCGGATTTACAGTGCTGGAAGATTTCAATTTACACAACAACGGTTGGGCAACATTAGGAACCAGACTACTCGATCTCTTAAATACGGTTAAGTCATGACAGCACAGACACTCGACGTTTTTCAAGTCATCGCAGACCCGAGCAGGAGACAAATGATGCAACTGCTTTCAAAAGAAAACATGACCATAAATGCTTTGGCGGAGAATTTTGAGATGAGCCGTCCAGCTGTTTCAAAACACGTCAAAATAATGTACAATGCCGGATTCATTTCAATTACAGATATTGGCCGGGAACGCTATTGCACCTTGAAACAAGATGGTTTTAATGAATTGCAGGATTTCATCAACTACTTTGACAAATTCTGGGCAACTAAACTCAGAAAATTGCAAACGATCTTAAATAATAAGGCAAAATAAAAAATCAAGATTATGACTAGAATCATTCTTTACAATGCCTATTGTCATGTTTTATAGTATGTAGCTGGTTTAATTTCATTTATCTATCAATTGTAAAGAATGAAAATATGAAAAAGTTAATATTGCCATTTTTGTTTACCATGGCTACTGCAACTATGTTTGCGCAATCAGGCACAAAATCAGATAGTACACTGGCAAAGCAAAAAACTGCAAAGGCCCAATATACCTGCCCTACGCATCCCTGGGTAAAAAGCAAAACTCCCGGGACTTGCTCCATTTGCGGGACACATCTCGTTGTAAATAGAGCGGGTAGTAAACAAGCACAAACAGTAATGTATTCTTGTCCGATGCATCCTGATGTAGTGAGTGATAAATCTGGAAATTGCAGTAAATGTGGAATGAAAATGGAAGCACACCAGCACCCGTCAGACAGTACGAGAGCCAATTAATAATAAAGAAGTTAAAAGAATCGGAGAAATGGCACGTAAAAGTTTACTCATTTGCGGCATTGTCTCTATGCTTTGGTACGTAGTTATAAATATCATTGTACCGGCGCAATATCCGGGCTATGACATCGCTTCGCAAACAGTGAGTGAACTCTCGGCAATAGATATACCCACCCGAAGGCTTTGGTTTGTGCTTTGCCTATTTTATTCTCTCCTTCTTTTAGCCTTCGGATTAGGCATCTGGTTGTCAGCAAAAGGAAACCGAAAGCTGCGATTCGTTGGAGCTATAATTCTCTTTGATGCAGTTTTGGGAATCTTCTGGCCACCTATGCACCAGCGGGAGGTCATTGCTGCAGGAGGAGGAACACTCACCGACACCCTCCATCTTGTTTGGGCCTTTGTTCATCTTGTGTTGATGTTGCTGATGATCAGCTTTGGGGCGGCAGTACTGGGAAAAGGTTTCCGGCTCTTTTCTGCAGCTATTGTACTAATCTTCATCGTATTCGGCATACTGACAACCAGGGAAAGCCTCGGGCTTAAGGCCAATTTACCCACTCCTCATGTAGGAATCTGGGAGCGTGTCAATATCGGTGCCTATATGCTTTGGATAATTGTGTTCGCCAATGAATTGCTTAAGAGAAATAATAAACCTACTTAAGTACAGTCTCTTTTTTTGATCGGTTCAATCAGGCATTAGATGATACTCATGGAGATTGTTGTCATAGTCATTCAAATCCTTGCAGCGGTCTTAGGATGCCTGGCTGCTTTGCTGAGCATTTTACTTTTTTCCGATTACATTGGCCTGCCCCGGCTTTCTGGTTCTTAAAACTGTATACTTCTGCATTAGCACACTGGCTTGTTTTAATTGGGGTGTTTAGCACCATTGTGGGACTAACAACGGGTTCTGGCATTATCAGCGCAATTGGAATTTACGACGTTTTGATTTTTTGTTTTCACATATTCAAAGTTACAAGGCCGCCCAGTGCTTCAAGTAGCTTTGAGCTGGCTTTCGGTTTGCAATGGGAAGACAGCATTAATGCAGAACAAAAGAATCGCTTTCTTCCGAGGCGTACCCTATTGAACTTACCTGCAGTTCCAGATCCACAATGGAACAAAACATTTCATTTGCACCCATTCCCGGGTCAAAAACCACCCGCTTTTTGTTCCCCTGCCTGGTGGAAAAAAAGTTCCAACAGTCATGCATATTGTGTCTCAAACCGATCAAGCTTTTGATCTCATACTTCCAAAAATATCGCCATCAGCACATAACGCACTATTGATGTCGAACGATTCATTGCGCTGATGGTTTGAGAGTCAAACAATACGGTGTCAGCGTTTTACAGTAATTAGAATTCCCAGGATTTGAATTCATATTATTGTTTCAAAGCAAAATTAAAAACGTTGTAATTTAAGGGACGGTTAGATTGAATACAACCGGGAGCTGTCAAAGGTAGGGACACGAGAGAAGAACGAAAGCAAATGACAGATAAAACCAAATCCAGCCAGAATCTCCTGCAGGCAATTGCCCTGACATCTTTGTTGCTTGGAGCAGTGGGGTCGCTCTTTTTTATGTTTAAAGCCGGAAGTAATCAGAAATCAATCGTCCTGATTGGGCTTTTTACAGGATGGGTTCTTTCGCCGTTCGTGGGTCTTTTTTTTGTAAACAAAACTTCTTCCATTTGGCCCCTTACTAAGCGACAGCTCTTATATTATCTGATCATCATTTTGACAATTGTCTCTCTACTTGCATATGGCGGTTTGGTGAAGTTACCCGGCACAAAACCTGCATTTATTTTTCTCGTACATCCATTTGTTTCCTGGCTTACTATTTTGACAATTTTTTTTATCTCAAAAAAACATAAATAAGTGGAGACTGTAAATATCATAGGCGGCGGCATCGGCGGTCTCACGTTGGCTAATGCCCTTCAGAAGGAAGGCATCGATTTTAAATTGTTTGAACAAGCTGGCCAGATTACAGAGGTGGGTGCTGCAATAAGCATTTCAAGAGCCGCACTTGATATCCTGGAGCGACTTGACCTTGCCAGGCATGTAAAAAATGCCGGATATGAGACTGGTCATTTTCATATTTCAGATAAAAATTTAAAAAATATCCTGGTTACGACAACACAATCTCCGGTGACCATCATTCATAGGGCAAAACTGATTGATATTCTTGTTTCGGAATTACCGAAAGAAAAGATCCATTTAAATGCAAAACTCACCGACATCAAAAATGAACCAGAGTTCTCCAGGCTAACTTTCTCCAACAGCCTGAAATTGGAATCGGGGTGTACTGCAATTGCTGATGGGATTCAATCCATATCAAGAAAACTAATCTTCCCAGGATTAGGAATCAGGCACTCTGGCCAGGCAATTTGGCGCGGCACTACAACCTTGAACTGGCCTGAACAATTTTGTCATACCTATACCGAAATCTGGTCCAAATCAAAACGTTTTTTATTTGTACCCATGGATTCAACGACTATTTTTTGGTTGGCAATAAAAAACGCGGCCGTGGGTGGCAAGGATGATCCCGATACCATTCGACAGGAATTAGGTCAGGACTTCCAAGATTTTCATCCTTTTGTAAAGCAATTGATCCTTCACTCCTCAAATTTTATCAGAAATGATTTAGCAGACCTCGGAACAGAAAAGCGGAAATGGTACCTGGACAAAATCGTTTTCCTGGGTGATGCCATTCACGCAACCACGCCTAATTTAGCACAAGGAGGGTGCCAGGCGATAGAAGATGCATATTGCCTGTCTCTTTTAATGAAAAAATCAAATCACGACTTTTCTAAAATATTCCCAACCTATCAAAGTTTGAGAGAACAGAAAGTTTCCTATATCGTCGATACGTCATGGCGATTTGGGAAAATGGCACAAAATCCAATTTCATCCCGTCTTGCCAAATATCTGATTCGGTTTCTCCCAAGTAGCTCTACTATTAAACTCGAAAGAAAATTGAACGACCTGTCCTATTTAGATCATTTGACAACTTCCTGATGAAAAAGGAAAGACTAAAAATAAAAACAGAACGAATTGAATTTTTTAGTGATGCCGTGATCGCCATCATCATAACCTTAATGGTTTTAGACATACACCTTCCTAAAATAGAAGATAACGCGACTTCCGCCCAGATTTTCCATCAGCTAAAGGGAGTACTTCCAAATATCTTTGCATTTATGATCAGCTTTGCCGTGCTGGGAGTTTATTGGACAAATCATCATCAGTTTTATAAGGCAGTGGAATATACAGACTGGAAATTGCTATATTATAATTTGCATTTTCTTTTTTGGTGCTCCCTCATTCCCTTAACTACATCTTTATTAGCAGAGAATTATGATAAACCCGCGATTACCATGATATTTGGCATTCATATGCTCGCCGTAGGAGGCGCATTTGGTCTATTGAATGCACATGCCATAAGGAATGGATTGTTTACTAAAAATATTTCTCCAAAAATCTTTAGACAAATCAAAAGAGTAAATATCCTGAGTACCTCCCTGTATCTCATCGCTACATTCGCCGGCTATGTATCAGTTTATATATCCATTGCAATTTATGCGTTTGTTCCAACGCTGTATTTTTTCCCAAAGAACGTTGAATTCGAAATCGACGAAACCGGTTAATTCTAAAAGCATAGCTCTTAAATTATGTCCAAGAATATTCCTACTTCTGAAGAATTACAATTCCTCGAAGATCGCATTTACGAATTCAATAGCTCTCAAACCGGACAAGATGATGGACAAATGTTTGCTTTTTTTGTTCGAAACGACCAACAGGAAATAGTGGCTGGGATATCTGGCTGGACCTGGGCCCGGGCCTGTGAAATACGAACGCTTTGGGTTCACCCTACCTGGCGTGGAAAAGGCTATGGGCGGAGCTTACTAGAATCGGCCGAACAGGAAGCCCGGAAGCATGGCTGCAAAGTGATTTTGATCATCAGTTACAATTTTCAAGCTCCCGCGTTTTATCAGAAATGCGGCTACATGCTTGCCTGGCAATTGAATGATTTCCCGCCTGGACATCAGAATTGTTATCTTGTTAAACGATTCACAGATACTGAGTAGGACAAAAAGTGATTGTTATGACCAAATATCAATTAAAGAAGGGAGTACTGTCAATTTCACTTTTGCTTCTGCTTTCTTCATCCGCTCAATCCCAACGTCCAAATATTGTTTATATCATGACAGACGATATGGGCTACGGCGACTTGAGTGGTTATGGACGCAAGGACTATTTAACGCCCAACATGGATAAACTGGCATCACAAGGAATGAAATTTGTCAATGCATATGCGGCAGCGCCACTCTGCACGCCTACTCGTACAGCTTTTATGACTGGACGTTATCCCGCGAGAACCCCCGTTGGACTAATTGAACCACTTACTGGTGGTAAAGCGGATAGTGCTTTTGGATTGACGAGTGAATATCCGTCCATTGCAACCTTAATGAAAGCTGCCGGATATCAAACAGCCTTAATTGGCAAATGGCATTTAGGCAGCCTTTCACAGCACAGTCCGGTGAAGAATGGATTTGACTATTTTTTTGGGTTTCATGCCGGAGCGGCTGACTACATCTCTCACAAGGGTGATCAGGGGAAGCAAGATCTCTTTGAAAATGATGAACCAGTGAACCTACAAGGCTACCTGACTGATTTAATTTCTCAAAAAGCAATAGTGTTTCTCAAACAAAAACACAACAAACCTTTCTTTCTAACAATCACCTTTAATGCCCCCCACTGGCCATGGCAAGGCCCCACCGACAAACCTTATGATGATACAGTAGACTTCAGAAAGGGAGGCTCGCCCGCTACCTATGCGGCCATGATGAAAAGCCTGGATGATGCTGTTGGAAACATTATGAAGACTCTAGAAGATGAGAAGTTATCCAACCAAACAATCGTAATCTTCACAAATGACAACGGAGGTGAAAGGTATTCAGACAATGGTGGCCTCGCAAAGGCTAAAGGCTCCTTGTGGGAAGGCGGCATCAGGGTACCCGCATTTGTAAGATGGCCGGGTAAAATTAGTCCCGGTAATGTTACGCAACAAGCAGCTATTACTATGGATTGGACAACAACAATTTTATCAGCAGGAGGCGCTATAGCCCATAAAGACCTTCCTTTAGATGGTATCAACCTGGTGCCTGTTTTGACAGGAGAGAAAAAAAATATAGAACGAACATTTTACTGGCGGGCATTTCAACGTAGCAAACAAAAAGCAACCAGGGATGGGGATTGGAAATATTTACAGGATGAGAA
>Ga0157375_10000747_pt1 | contig 28550 bp, 27 predicted proteins | sample M35metaG_FD_115311 | JGI IMG/M metagenome (GOLD analysis project Ga0157375, IMG submission 115311) | Miscanthus rhizosphere microbial communities from Kellogg Biological Station, Michigan, USA - M3-5 metaG | ecosystem: Host-associated > Plants > Roots > Rhizosphere > Soil | place: USA: Michigan... | reverse complement strand
TGAGAGAATATTTATTGGAAAATAATAAAACTATTGAGAATACAATCACAAAAATAGACGATAATGAAAAAGGTACTTAGTATAGCATTAATAGGATTTTCTCTGTTTGCTTCGGCGCAGATTTCTCTTGCCGGTAAAGCAAATTTAATTTTCCCGACAGGCTCACCTTCGTGGAAAAACATTAAAGGAACCGTAAATGACGCGATCGATGGAGAAGCAAAAAACAACGTAGGTTTTAACGTAGGACTTTCATTAAAGGTGAATCTTCCAATGGCGTTTTTCGCAATGCCGGAATTGTATTACACCAACTTTAAAAACGAGTTTACAACAGCCAACACAACTTTTGATATTAAAAGCAGCCGTGTAGATTTGCCGGTTCTTGTAGGTCACAAAGTTTTAGGAGATATGTTAGGCGTTTTTATAGGTCCGGTTGCGAGCTATAATTTAAGCAAAGAAGATACTTTCAATGATTTTAAAGAAAATGCGAGAGATAATTTCACAGTGGGTTATCAATTCGGAGCTCAGCTTGAAATCAAAAAACTGATTGTAAACGCAAGATACGAAGGCTCTTTCAGCAAGGATGAAAGAAACTTCATCAACAAAGTTTCCGGCGAAGAAGTCAGATACGACAACAGACCCAACCTGTTTATGGTCGGTTTAGGATATAAATTTTAAAAAATCTTATCGAAAATAACAACTAGTAAATCCTCAGATCATTAGATCTGAGGATTATTATTTGGAGTATTCTGAAGTTCTGCTTCACGTTTTGCAATTTCTGCAGCCTGTCTTTCCAGTTCTTCCTTATCTTTTTGTAACTGTTTATATTCTTTTCTCTTTTGCTCCTCTTTGATCGCGCTTCCTTTGCTTACATAGCCTACCAGTCCGCCAATGATCAAACCAATCCCAACTCCGGCCATTACACCCATCATGTGAGAAAGTGTGATTTTTTCAACGGTAAAATCTGTCGTTAAATAAAAAAGCAAAGCCGAAACAGCCAAAAGTACAAGTCCTGTAAGTGATAAACTCTTCATAATATTGTGTTTAAGTGGTTATATTAAAAAAAGCCTTACCAAATTTACTGAAAATTCAATAAGGCTTATCAAGATTAAAAATTCTATTCTTATATTCTTAATTAAATCTTTCCTCCTGCAGCCTTATAGTATTCTAAAGCCTGAGGTAAGTCTTTATTAATATCTGAAATTCTTGTTTCAGGATTTGGGTGGGTAGATAAAAATTCAGGTTGTCTGCTTCCTGAAGACGCACCTTCCATTCTGTTCCAGAAAGGGATTGCTTCTCTTGGATCATATCCTGCCATCGACATTAGATATAATCCCATTTTATCAGCCTCCGACTCCTGGTTTCTTCCATATTTCAATAAAGCAACCTGCGAACCGATAGGGTAAGCTTTCTGAAAAATAGCAGCCCACTGTGCATTGGAAATGGTGCTTCCCAAAATACTTCCGCCATATTGCGCCACCATTGCCTGAGAAATTCTTTCATTTCCGTGTCCCGCTAAGGCATGAGAAACTTCGTGTCCCATTACAACGGCAAGTCCATTATCATTTTTAGTAACAGGTAAAATCCCTGTATAGACAGCCACTTTTCCGCCAGGCATACACCACGCGTTGAGCTCTGTGCTTTGTAAAAGATTAAATTCCCAGCTGTAATTGGCAAGATCGGCAGACCTTCCTATACTTTGATAATATTTTTCTGCGGCAGATTTTATTCTTGTTCCTACATTTACCACTCTTTTCGCATCTGCTGTTCCTGTGATCACTTTACCTTTAGACAATGTTGTTTTGTATTCTTGCGCAGACATCGTCAGTATTTCCGAATTATTTGCGATTTGCAAAGAAGACCTTCCTGTAATCGGATTTGTGGTACAGGCTGCAACTGACAAAGCAACTGCTCCCATTCCAAATAAATGTTTTATTTTCATAGTTTCGAGTGTTAATAATTCAACCTTAACAATTTCTATTCCAAAATACCTCAGAAGGAATATATTTGCATACAATTTGCTATATAAATTTAATAATTATTTTGCTATCATGAAAAAGTATATTTCACTCTTATTTATTTTCGGATTCTTCTTTCTCTTCCAGAGTTGTTCGGCACAGAGCAAAATGGATCCTCAATCCGTCAATACCCTAGTTAATTCACAGGAATTTACCTTCTTTGCACAAAGAGCTAACCCGACGAATTATGATGTCATCAACGTTATGAATTCAATGCCGAATTCTCCCTCAACAAGAATTCTTGAATTGAACGGAAATTATACGGTAGAACTAAAAAATAATCTTTTGACTGTTGTTTTACCATATTTCGGAAGATCATTTAAACCAAATTACAGCGGTGATAATAGCTACAGATTTGAATCCAAAGATTTTACAGTCAATAAAACTCAAAATAAAAAAGGAACGTGGATCGTAAAAATCAAACCAAACGACACGAATAATGTTGATGAAATTACAATAGAAATCTATAAAAGCGGAAAAGCATTCACTTCTGTAAGAAGCAGTGACAGACAGCCAATCACCTACGATGGGTATGTTTCTAAAAATGAGGAATCTAAGTAAAGTTTGATGCGAGATTCGTGATGCGGGTTTAATTATATTTAAACATTTTCTGACCCCGGAATTTCGAAACTCGAATCCCGTAAAAACTTTTCAACAAATAACTTTGCTTCGGTACTTGGATTTGAAACCATTGCTGAAGCATTTTTTTTATGCTGAATATAAGCTTCCTCTACAGAATTATCCCTCTTCATCATAGACAAAATATATTCCTGAACCCAATACTCAAAGCGTTTTTCGGCTTGTTGAGTCCGAACGGTTTCAAAGCGGTTATTTTTCTTTTTTAAACTGATAAAATCATCAATTTTTTCAAAAACTTCCTGCAATCCCTGATTATTCAAAGCAGAGCCCAATAAAACAGGAACTTTCCAGTCTTTTTCTTTTGGCGGAATAAAATCCAGCGCACGTTTTAATTCTAATCTTGTATTTTTTGCTTTCTGAAGATTGCTTTCTTCTACTTTATTAATGAAAATCACGTCTACCATTTCCATGATACCGCGCTTGATTCCCTGAAGCTCGTCTCCGCCACCGATAATTTTCAGGAATAAAAAAACATCAGTAATATCAGCAACCAAAACCTCTGACTGCCCCACTCCAACGGTTTCAATTAAAATATAATCATAGCCCGCAGCTTCGCAGATCATCATTGTTTCAAAAGTTGTATTCGCAACGCCTCCCAAGAACCCGGAACTCGGGGAAGGCCGGATAAAAGCATTTTCTTCTTTCGACAATTCTTCCATTCTGGTCTTATCGCCTAAAATACTTCCTTTATTGATCGCAGAACTCGGATCAATCGCTAAAACAGCCACTTTTTTGCCTTGAGAAATTACCAATCTTCCGAAATTTTCTATAAAAGTCGATTTTCCGGCACCCGGAACGCCTGTAATTCCTACACGAACAGATTTTCCCGTAAAAGGCATGATTTTCTTTAAAAGTTCCTCGGCTTGTTGCCTGTGTTCGGCTTTTTTACTTTCAACTAAGGTAATGGCTTTTGCAATCAGACGTTTGTTGCCCGATTGTATTCCTTCAATTAGTTCTTCTATAGAAAATTTCATTGATTCAAAAATAGGAATTAAACGGTGAATGGTCAATAGTCAATTTGCTTTGCTTGTCAATTTTTTAAGAATTTATAAACCACCCCGTCAAAAATTCTCCCGAATTTTCACCACCCCTCCAAAGGAGGGGAATTTTCACCTCAAAATTTCACTTTTTTTTAAATCCAGAAAAATTGACAATTTACAAGTGAAACGAATTCACCATTCACATTCATTATCACTATTTGTATTTCTTCTAAATTATGTACCATTATATCAATGAGAAAGGGAATTTCCTACATTTGTTTTAATCAAATAGTTTAAACAATGAAAAAACTCATCGCTGTAGCATCATTCACTGCTGTTTTGTTAGCATCTTGTACACCAAAAGCTTCAACAGCAACAGCTCCGGTAGCTTCAGCTTCTACGGCAGAACAAATCGCACAGGGAAAAACGATCTTCGAAAACTCATGCGGAAGATGTCATAAATTACCAGATCCCACTTCTCATGATCCAATAAAATGGGTAGGAATTATGAACTCAATGGCACCGAAAGCAAAACTGTCTGACGAGCAGCACCAATGGGTTTACGACTATATTGTTTCTGTGAAAAAGTAACAATTCACCTCAAAAATATTACTATGAAAAAGTTAATTTTAAGTATTATTTTAGGTTCAGCTTTTATGGTTTCCTGCGGACCAAAAAGTGTGGCTGTAACCGGACCAAAATATACCTCATCTGAGCAACTGGCGCAAGGAAAGACTATTTTTGAAAACTCATGCAACAAATGTCACGGCTTACCAAGCCCAACAAAGCATGACGATCAGGGATGGATCAAAACATTGAGCAGAATGGCTCCCAGAGCGAAATTAAATGATGATCAACATCAAATGCTTTACGATTATCTTATTTCTGTAAATAAAAAATAGGCTTTCATCTGAAAGTCTTTTTTATTTCAATTCTATTCCTAAGCCTGGTTTTTGGGAGAGAATTATTTTCCCGTTTTCCACAAAATTTCCAGTAGCGTAATCATTGGAAATAAGATTTGCACCGTCTAAATCTACGTAATCGACAAGTCCTGTCAGAATACAACCCGCGGAGATTCCAACAGTGGATTCTGTCATGCAGCCAATCATGATTTTATAGTTTAATTCTCTGGCTTTTTTGATCATTTCTAAAGCGACGGTTAATCCACCACATTTCATTAATTTGATATTGATGCTTTTGTAATAAGGAATTAATTCATCCAAAGAATCTAAATTTTGACAATCTTCGTCTGCCATCCAATTGGCGAAACCTTCTTTTTTAAGAGCTTTATATTGATTAATCGGTCGTGGTTGCTCTAAATATGAAACCTTCTGATTCTCAATATTTTCCTGAAACCAAAGACACTCTTGATCAGTAAAACTGGCATTCGAATCTAATGCGATATTTCTATTTAATTCCAAAAGTCTTTCAACATGAGTTTTATCTAAACCTTTACATTTTACTTTAAATTTATTCCAATTGCTTTTTTCAATTTTTTGAATCTGTTTATCAATTTCTCCCACGGAAATCGTGATTGAGCTTTCAACTAAATTTTCAGAAGGAAGTTGATTTAATTCAATAAAGCTTTTGTTTTCCAGCTTCCCAAAAAGATCCCAATAAGCACAATCCAATGCAGAAAGTAAAAACGGGTGAAGATTTAAACTTAATAAAAATTTGAAAAAATCTTTTGGATGAATGATTTCCTGAGCTTCAATTTTAGGTTGAATTTCTTTTAATTTTACAACAAAACCCTGAAGATCAATTTGATAATAATCGATCGCAACGCATTCGCCGTAACCTTTTCCGTTTTGATGAGATAATTCTATGAGTAATGCTTCCCGTTTATCATAATTTCCGTAAGCAATTGAAAATGTTTCTTTTAAGTGAAGCTGTTTAAGTTCAAACCGTAATTCCATTATTAAATTTACAAAAAAAGGAGACTTATTTCGTCTCCTCCTTCTTTTTAATTTGTTTTTGTTTTGGCTTTTTGGGCATTTTAGATCTTACAAATTTCTTGCGTTCTTTTACAATATTCAAACGGTATTCGGTAAAACAATATTTTTTAGCTTCATCCAAAAATTTCAAAGCATTTATTAAACTTCCTCTTTTCTCGGAAAGCAAAGATCGGTGAAGCCATATAATTGACTTATCAATACCTTTTATTTTCAATGAATACCGAATCAGTTTTTCTGCCTCATGGAAATCTTCGTTGTCCAAAAGACATTTGATGTAATATTGCGGAACATTTAAGTTGGTTACATCGCATTGCATCGCTTCTTCAAAATAAAGCTTTGCTTTTTCGTAATCGATCAGCATTTCGCTGTAGATTCTTCCCATCAAACAAAGGCTGTCTGCATCTTCGGGATCATAGGACAACGCATAATTCAATGCTTCCAAGCAATCCGGCAAGCTGTAAGGATAATTATCTAAAGCCTCGAAGTAGTATTTACTTTTAGTTAAGGTCATTTCTGTAGTTTTTTAATTCGTTTTTCAGTACGTTTCTTTGTTTTTTGAAAGATTTTTCCTGATAATTCTTTTTAAAATCTGTTCCGGAAAATGTACGGATCGGATTTCCTCTTTGCACCTGCAAATGATTGTTCCAGGTTTCCTGCATTCTTTTTTGAAGCTGAATAATATTCTGTTCCATCACTTTTTCTTTTAATCTTATGATAGATAATTTTTTATTCTCCAATTGGGAACGCGAATCCTGTACGAAAACACTTTGCCCTGTCGGTAAATGGGTGGCACGAACAGCTGTGTTGACTTTGTTTACATTTTGTCCGCCACTTCCCTGACTTCTCGTTGTCTGGAATTGAATATCTTTTTCATTAAAATCAATCTTTTCCAAACCTTCCAGTTCAAAAACACCGATGAACCAATTGCTTCTTTTGTGCAGTTTCCGGAATGTACTTTTTCCTGTCCAACAAATGCTCCCTAACCAGTTTTTTAAAAATTCATTTAAATCTTTTGATTGTAAAAGGATGGTTACGGATTTCAATGTCAGATTTTCATCACCATTTTCACGGTGTATGATTTCGTAGTCTATATTATTATATTTCGCTTCCTCAAGGAAAACCTTCAGAACTTTGGCAACTACCCATTGGCATTCTAAAGGTCCTCTTCCTGAGGTTATTTGTATTAATTTGTCCATTGCTATTTTGGCATTTCACTTAATCTTGGATGGCCGATAGGATCAATTGCTTTTTCCAATAAATCTTTTGCAGCCATCACTGCCCAACATTTATCACTTGAATGAATATTTCTGTAAAACGAAAGTAAAACATCCGGTTTCACAACCATGAATCCCTTGCTTTTGATAATTTCTAAGTCATTTCTTTCGAAAAAATCGATTGTGATTCTGTGAAATTTTCCGTTTTCCATTTCAATTGTTTTCTCGTATCTACGAAAGTTTTCTTCGCTTGGAAGATGGTTATAACGTGTCCATACTTTCTGAAAACCTTCCTGCTGAAGAATCATAACAACTTCAGCCACATTTTCTTTGGTTACAAAAACATCAATATCCTTGTGGTCGTGAGCGTGTTTGTATTCTGTGTGTCCGATTTCAGACATAAAATGCCACGCCCAACCTCCTGATAAAATGACTTTATTTTTTAATTTTTCTAAAATTTCCAGTCCGTGTTGAATTCTAAATTCCGGCCAGACTTCACCGTATCTTTTTATGTTATGTGGTGCTCCCATTTTTATAATTTTTGTTGATAGTTGATGGTTTTCAGTTGATGGTTTTAAAATTCTAACAACCATCAACCAAAAACTCACAACCAATTTTATCTATCCATCCTCACAATTCTAGGTTGGAAAGTTCCGAGAATATCTACCAATTCGCTTTGGGCATTCATAACTTCGTTGATGTTTTTGTATGCCATTGGTGCTTCTTCGGTATTTCCGCCCATCAAAGTGACATTTTTGAGCTTTAATTCTTTTTTGATGTCATTTTGAGTGAAAAGATTTCTGCATTCACCTCTCGAAAAAGCTCGTCCTGCGCCATGTGAAGCTGAATTCAGCGAATCCGGATTTCCTTTTCCGCGCACGATGAAACCTTTTGCGGTCATTGATCCGGGAATCATTCCCAATTCATTTTCATTGGCCGGAGTGGCACCTTTTCTGTGGACGATCACTTCTTTTCCATTGTGGATTTCTTTCCAGGCGAAATTGTGATGGTTTTCGATTTTAGCTTTTACTCTGCCACCAACTGCTTTCACTAATCTTCTGTGAATGTCGTCGTGACAGGCTGAAGCGTAATCTCCTGCGAGATTCATCGCCGTCCAATATTCTAAACCGAGGTGCGTGCTTAAATCCAGCCAGGCGAAATTTTGCGCTTCTTTTGGTAACGGACATTGTTCTGTTGCAACTCTTGAATAATATTGCGCGATCTCTGCTCCCAATCCGCGCGATCCGCTGTGAGAAAGAATTCCGAGGTATTTTCCTTTTGGAAGTCCGATTTGCTCATCTTCTTCCGTCATTTCAACTTCCCCGAATTCCACAAAGTGATTTCCACCGCCAGAACTTCCCATTTGTTTGATGGCTTTTCCTTTTAATCTTCTCAAAATCGGAATCATATCGAAAGTATCTCTGTCGAAAATTTCATGATCGACATGAGATTTATGTGTTTCGTACATTCCGAATTTGGTATGCTCGGCCAGCGCTTTTTCATATTTGTCTCTTGCGCCCTCAAGATATGAAACAGGGGTATCCAAAATACTGAGGCTCATTCTGCAGCCAATATCCATCCCGACTCCATAAGGAATCACGGCATTTTCTACCGCCAAAACTCCGCCGATCGGAAGCCCGTAACCGCTGTGCATCGGGCATTAAAGCTCCCTGCGTTGCAATTGGAAGTTTCAATGCGGTGTACAACTGGTTTTTTGCTTCATCCGAAATATTGTTTCCGAAAATCTGAAAAGAAGCACGATTTGTGTTGAGCATCCTTTTTTCTGTTTTCTTTGATGAAAGCAGGGCTTCTGCAATCTGTCCGAAGGTTAAATCTTTTTCAAAATTCTCCGGATTGATCAGAATTTCTTTTAAAAGAGATTTTACATGATGAATATTTTTCGTTGCAAAATTTCTTTTCATGACTTCCAAAGCGATATTTACACTCTGATTATTTGGATAACCTATTTTTAATATATCTTTTCCTTTAAGTTTTAAATTTCCCATTGTTTTTAAATAAGATGTTAGATATTAGATGCTAGAAGTTAGACTTTGAGCATCTGATATTTTTTCAACTAAACACTTAGACGAATTTTGGTTTGTTGTCATTTTGATTTGTGAAAACAGATTCTTCCCTCGTCAGAATGACAGTTTGGAGAGTGTTCTAGCCCCGATGGAAACGGCATCCTTTTTTTTGCGCTGGCTTGAAAAAAGCGCAGGCAAAAAAAGATACAGTGGACAGCGGGATTAAGCTCCTGATAAAAATGGATTTCGGGGAAACTTGTTTTGAGTTTGAAATATTGCAATAAAAAACCCGAAATCTCTACGACTTCGGGTTTTGATATTTCATTGTACTGTTATTCTAAGAGTGTACCAAACCACGAAGCCTCACCACCATAAGTGGCAAATCGAAAGGAGAATTATGATCTAATCTGAACATTGCTTCGCTGTTTTTTAATGAGTTAAACTTTATTTTGAGTTGCAAATATATAAATTTTTCTGAAAACCAAACTTATTTTTATTTTTTCTGTCACTTTCTAATTGATTGTCATTCAATTCAAAATGTTATATTTGCTTTCTTAACTAAAAAATTATGAAAAACACTTTAATGAGATCGTTATTTTACGTATTTGCATTCGCAATTTTATTTTCATGTAATTCTAACAAGAACAATGAGATTTTAACTTACACTACAGACACTACATTGGGATTGTCGAGAGTTAATTTAAATACAATTTCAGAAAAAATTCCTGTTGACAAGATTTTAAAAGAAAAAAAAGACTTAAAAGATGATGAAAAATTTTTCTTACAACTGGTAAGCAAACCAAAAGAATCCGGTATTGATACTAATAAACCTCTTTATTTTATCATCGATCAGGGTAAATCTACTTATGATCCTGATGCCAAAGCTTTCTTCTGGATCACCGACAAAGCAAAATTCCAGAAAAGCATGTCTGATCTTACAAAAAGTAAAGTAACGATCGACAAAAAAGACTACATCTACGTTGACGGAAAGATGACAGGAAGCATCAAAGGTGATATGGCAATCGTTTCCAGCGACAAATCATACAGTCCATACGCAGGTTACAATTCTTTGAACACACCAAGCGTTGAGCCTTCTTCTAAACTTAATGAAAAATATTTTGCAGATTTCTGGGGAAGAAAAGGAACTTCAAATGCAGCCATTAAAGATCAGGTAAACCAGTCTTTGGTGAGCGACAAAGACATCAGCGGATGGATCAATCTTGCAGCTGTAGCAAGCTATGCTTCAAAAGGATACATTGAAACATTGGCTGTTAATAAATTAATTAAAGATTCCGGTGTAGGTTTCGATTTTAATTTTGACAAGGGAAAATCTGAAATGGATACCAAAACTTTCTTCAACGCAGACATGAAGAAAGTTGTTGAGAAATACTACGACAAAAATGCCGTAAATTATGATCTTGTGAAAAACGTAGAATTGGATAATTCAAAATCTTTCACGATTGGATTTTTCAGTTTAGATTTTATGAGATATTTGGTGAAAGAAGCTGGTTTTGAAGCTACAGTAAACCATTATCTGGCATCCACAAACAAAACGCTGGAAGACATTACTTCTACTTTCACAGGAGATTATGCTTTTGTAGATTTTAAATCTAATCCTGCCGATACAATTGAATATTACAGAACAAATAACGCTGTCGTTTTAGGTTTTAATCCAAAGAAAAAAGACGCTCTTACGTCTCTGCTTCAGGGTCCGTTAGGTCAAAGTAAAAAATATATGATCGCTGACAATCAGGTGATTTTCTCTGATGACAACAATGTAATTTATCAATTCCAAAACAAGAAAGCAGGAAAAAACACAAAGCTTAATAAAAAAACAGGAATTACAGCTTATTCCTGGTCTGACGGAAACGACTACAATCAGAAGGAAAAAGCAACTGTAAAAGTTGTAGATATGGTGAATGAATCTAAAGAAGACGGCGGAAATCTGGTTTCTAAAACGGTATTTACTTTAGACAAAAAAGACGAAAATGCATTGTATTATTTAATAATGAATGGATAATATTATTTTAGAAAATATTTCGCCAAAATATTTCACTCCCAGAAATTTAGATCAATCCGAAATCTGGAAAAAGAACATCTCTTTTCAGAAAGGGAAGAAATTCCTGATTGTTGCACCTTCCGGGAGTGGAAAATCTACCCTTGCTACGGCTATTCTGGGAACCCATTTTCAATATGAAGGAAGTATAAAATATGATCAGCAAGTCGTAAAAAACCTTCATCTTGAGAAAATTGTGGAAAACAGAAAAGATGGGGTAAGCCTTCTGTTTCAGGATGTAAGATTAATTAAAAACCTTACGATTTCGGAGAATGTTTTACTGCGGGTTTTTAATAAAGACAGAAAAAAATTTATTCCGAAAATGGAAGAATATGCGGCAAGATTAGGAATCGAAAACCTTCTCAATAAAAAAGCGGAAAACTGCTCATACGGCGAAAGACAGAGAAGCGCCATTATAAGAAGCCTCGTCAATCCGACGGATTTTCTGATCTATGATGAATGTTTCAGTCATTTGGATGTAGACAATAAGAAAATTGCCTTTTCATTAATCAATGAAGTGTCTCAGGAAAGCGGAAGTTCGGTCATATTCTTTGAATTGAATGAATTCCCTTTTGAACATGAATATCAAATTCTTCATTTATAAAAGCTTATGAAGAAAATTTTTAACTCAATTATACTGTATGCGGGATTATTTATAGCATTTATTTTGGTGCTGTCTTGCCTGCAACTGTATGAAAATGCTAACAGACTTTTTGGAAATAAAAGCAGTGACAGCAATTACTGGCTGACTTTCAGCAAGAAAATTACGCCTGATAATATCGGAAGAAAAGAGCTTCTTGGCTTTAACGAAAACGATGTTGCCAAGCTGAAGCAATGGTCTGAAATAAAAAACGTGTATCCTTTTTCTGCAAATGAATTTAAAGCTTCCGCAAACGGGGGAGACTTTATTCCATTTTATACGGATCTGTATTTTGAAGGATTAGATGTAAAAGCAATTGATGTGCCTTTGACAGATGAAGAATTTCAGGTGAAAGGTGACGAAATTCCGATTATTATTTCCAGAGAATATCTGAATCTTTACAATTACGGATTTGCTCTAAACCAAGGCCTGCCGCAGATTTCAGAAGATTTTGCCAAGAAAATTGAAATCAACATCAATATTGTCGTTAACAAAGAAAATAAGACGTACAAAGGAAGAATGGTTGGCCTTTCAGACAGAATCCATTCTGTTTTGATTCCGAAAAAATTTCTGGATTCTTTGAATTTGGCGGAAAAACCTCAACTTACAAATCAGCCTAAAATTTTTAACCGGGTTTTGGTACAGGTAAAAGATTCCGGGGATGAAAATTTGATCGCAAAAATGAAAGAAAACAACTACGAATCTAATCAGGAAAGTCTGCGTTCTGCAAAGATCAAGTCTAAGCTTTTTCTGGTTTTAAAAGTGATTGCGATCTTAGGAATTTTCATTTTCGCGCTTTGTCTTTACATTATTGTAAGCTTTATCAAAATCCAGTTTTTGGAAAAACAGGAAGAAGTTTCGATCAAAAACAGTTTGGGATATTCTCCTAAAAAAATGGTGAGCGATATCAGTAAACGTTTCAGTATCAATTTAATGATCGTTTTAGCTTTAAGTTTAGGCTTAATTGCTGCCGGACAGTATTTTGTAGCAAAATCCAGTGTTTCAAACGGTTTGCTTTCAATGTATATCAATCCGATCCTTTGGACGGCGATTATCATTATTCCGGTATTGGTTTATTTCTTTGTAAAAGAACTGATTTATCGCTGGCTGATAAGATCTTGGAAAATATAAGAAAAGACCGTCAAATTGACGGTCTTTTTTGTTTTTATTCTGTTTAAAAATTTAATCTTTTGAACCGAGATCATCCATTGTATCATCCATCCCTCTTGTATTCGGACGATACACCCTTTCAGAATCAAGAAAATAAAGATCATTTTTTGCTTTTGCAATGATACCATTATATTTTTCCTGAGACATCCCTTCAGGGGCATGAGTTCCAGGTTCTTCTTTATGAACTTCAACTGCTCCTTTTGCGTTAAGAATTGTTTTCGCTCTATGAGCTTCCTCAAGATTATCAGCGTACACAATAATATTATTTTTTCCCACACTGTGTTTGCTGTAAGCGTCTAACAGCTCCACATCCTGAGCAAAAACATAGTCCCAGAAGCTTTTTGTCTTTACATCATCTTCATAATTATCATGTGATGATTCGTTTTCCAACTTGGATTTTGAAACAATGATATTCGCATCATCAAAACCCTGATCTCTTAAATCTTTTTTAATTTCCTCTGTGTTTACAGTTGCAGGAAATACTGAAATTACTGTATAAGCCATAATGAAATTTTTCATTAACCAGTACAAAACCCATGCAACTTATACTTTATAAAAGTTAATTTAATTTAAAAATTTCTCTAAAATGTCTACCGCGCACTTTGGAAGGTTCGTTCCCGGACCGAAGATAAAATCTGCGCCGTTCGCATACAAAAACTCATAATCCTGTTGTGGAATTACTCCTCCGACAACGATCGTGATATCATCTGCGCCCAACTTTTTTAATTCTTCAACCACCTGAGGAACTAATGTTTTGTGACCTGCCGCCAAAGATGACACTCCCAAAATGTGAATATCGTTTTCAACTGCCTGTTTCGCAACCTCTTCCGGAGTCTGGAATAACGGGGCAACATCAACATCAAATCCCATGTCCGCAAATGCCGTCGCAACCACCTTTGCGCCTCTGTCGTGACCATCCTGTCCCATTTTTGCGACCATCAATCTTGGACGGCGACCTTCTTCTTCTTCAAATTTTTGAGTAAGATGAAGGGCTTTTTCGAAATATTCGTTTTTTCCTGCATTCATGGCGTAAACTCCAGAAATTGTTCTAATATTTGCTTTATACCTACCGAAACTCTCTTCCATCGCATCGCTCATCTCGCCCAAAGTTACTCTTCTGCGAGCAGCTTCGATACACAATGCCAGAAGATTTCCTTTTCCGGTTTTTGCAGATGCTCTGATTTCATTTAAAATCTGTTCAACTGCTTCGGCATTTCTATTTAATTTAATTGAATCTAATCTTTCGATTTGCTTTCTGCGAACTTCCGTGTTATCAATATCAAGAATCTCAATTTGAGGCTGTTTTAATGAAGATCTGAATGAATTTACCCCAATGATAAATTCTTCTCCACTATCAATTTTAGCCTGTTTTTTGGCTGCTGCTTCTTCGATTCTCATCTTCGGAATTCCGGCTTCGATGGCTTTCGTCATTCCACCTTCCTGCTCGACCTCATCGATGTATTTCATCGCTTCTTCAATCATTTGCTGCGTCAGACTTTCCACCAAATTACTTCCTCCCATCGGATCTACAACATCGCAAATTCCGCTTTCCTGTTGAAGGATAATTTGAGTATTTCTCGCAATTTTCGCAGAATAATCTGTCGGAAGCGCGATCGCTTCATCCAAAGCGTTCGTGTGAAGAGACTGGGTTCCGCCTAAAGCCGAAGACAATGCTTCAATCGCTGTTCTTGTGATATTATTAAATGGTTCTTGCTCTGTCAAAGACCAACCGGAAGTCTGAGAATGTGTTCTTAATGCTAAAGATTTTGGATTTTGAGGATTAAATTGCTTTAACAATTCAGCCCAAATATACCTTGCAGCTCTCATTTTAGCAATTTCCATGAAGTGATTCATTCCGATTGCCCAGAAAAAAGATAATCTTGGTGCAAAATCATCAACATTCATTCCTGCTTTTATTCCTGTTCGAACGTATTCCAATCCGTCTGCTAAAGTGTAAGCCATTTCCAGAACCGGAGTCGCTCCCGCTTCCTGCATATGGTAACCTGAAATAGAAATTGAGTTGAATTTCGGAATATTTTGTGCGGTATATTCAAAAATATCGGCGATAATTTTCATCGAAGGAGCAGGCGGATAAATATAGGTATTCCTCACCATAAATTCCTTCAAAATATCATTCTGAATTGTTCCTGAAAGTAATTCCTGCCTCACACCCTGCTCTTCTGCAGCGACAATGTAGAAAGATAAAATCGGAAGAACCGCCCCGTTCATTGTCATAGAAACCGAAATCTGATCTAATGGAATTTCATTAAATAAAATTTTCATATCCTCCACAGAATCAATAGCAACACCGGCTTTTCCAACATCACCGACAACTCTTGCATGATCTGAATCATACCCTCTGTGCGTCGCTAAATCAAACGCCACGGAAAGTCCTTTTTGACCAGCCGCCAGATTTCTTCTGTAAAAAGCATTGGATTCTTCAGCTGTTGAAAACCCCGCATACTGACGAACCGTCCAAGGTTTCTGAACATACATCGTAGAATACGGCCCTCTCAAATAAGGCGCAATTCCTGGAGAAGTTTGTGTTAAATCTTTATTTTTAACATCTTCTGCCCTGTAAGATGATTTTAGCAGCAATCCATCTTTTTCAAAAGGATAGATTTCTGTGCTTTTTTCCGTTATATTATTAAATTGAGGAGTTTTATTCTGAACTTCCCTTCTCATACTTTCTGATTTATTAGATGGCTAAAATTACGGATTTTTGAGATAATAATTTTGTGTTAAATTTTTAATGAAAATTGATTTATAACAAAATGATTTTCAGTTTAATAACAATAAAAAGCGTTCTGCTTAAAAAAGAACACAACGTTTTCCATAATTTAAACAGGTTTAGGTTGAAAAACGGATATTCAAATTAATATTAGTTTATATTAAGTTTTGGCTAAAGCCAATAGATTGATATAAATTAAAAAACGGGCTTTTAGCCCGTTCCTATTGATGGTGATAAATGTCTTTATAATGAAGAGGTTACGTGAGGTAACTTAATACTTTTAATTTCTTATATAAAATTTAATGGTTTTATTATTTTCCTAATTTCTTTATTCCCATTTCATATAATGCGAACGAAAGCAAGTCTGCATTTTCACCGATTACTTGATCAGTTGCTCTTCCTGCACCATGACCTGCGTTCTTTTCAATTCTTAATAAAATTGGGTTGTTACAAGCTTGTTTTTCCTGCAATTCTGCGCCAAATTTGAAAGAGTGCGCAGGAACAACTCTATCATCGTGATCACTTGTAATAATCATTGTTGATGGATAACAAGTTGATTTTACGTTATGTACAGGAGAATATGATTTTAAATATTCAAACATTTCTTTGCTGTCTTCAGCTGTTCCGTAATCGTATGACCAACCCGCTCCGGCTGTGAATTTGTTGTATCTCAACATATCCAAAACACCGACTCCGGGGAAAGCAACTCTTGCCAGATCAGGACGCATTGTCATTGTCGCTCCGACTAACAAGCCTCCGTTTGATCTTCCTGAAAGCGCCATGTATTCTTTTGAAGTATAGCCTTTACTCTGTAAATATTCTCCAGCTGCAATGAAATCTTCAAAAACATTTTTCTTTTGTTGTTTTGTTCCTGCATCATGCCATTTTTTACCATATTCACCACCGCCACGGATGTTTGGAACGGCATAAATCCCTCCGTTTTCCATCCAGATTGCATTGACAACAGAGAAAGCAGGCTGTAAACTGATGTTGAAACCGCCATAAGAATAAAGGATTGTCGGGTTTTTACCGTCAAGCTTGGTTCCTTTTTTATAATTGATCATCATCGGAACTTTTGTTCCGTCTTTTGAGGTGTAGAAAACCTGTTCAGAAACGTAATCTTCAGGATTAAATTTCACTTTTGGTTTTTGATAAACCTCTGATTTTCCGGAATCTGCATTAAATTTATAGGTAGTTCCCGGCGTGATATAATTGCTAAATGAAAAATAAAGTTCTTTCTCTTTTTCTTTTCCGCCAAAGCCTCCGATAGTTCCTTTTCCCGGAAGAGCAATTTCTCTTATCAATTTTCCGGTTCTATCAAATTGTTTTACCTTATCAATGGCATCGATCATATATGTTGCGAAGAAATATCCGCCACCTGTTGTAATTCCCAACACATTTCCTGTTTCCGGAATAACATCTTTCCAGGTTTCGGGAGATGGATTTTGGATGGTTGTTTTTACCAAACGCATATTTGGAGCGTCTTTATCCGTGAAAATGAAGAGATTATCTCCTTCTGTATCAACAATATTCACATTGATATCAAAACCTTTATTGATCTGAACGAAGTCACCTCCGTTTTTTAAATCTTTAATGTATAATTCATTCCCGTTGGTAGCGTTTGCTGCAGAAATAATCAAGTATCTCTGATCTTCAGAAACACCGGCACCCAAATATCTTCTAGGCGTTTTTTCACCACCGAAAATCAATTGATCTTCCGATTGTTTTGTTCCTAATTTGTGAAAATAAACTTTATGCTTATCCGTCATTCCGGAAAGTACGGTTCCTTCTTTCGGCTTGTCGTAACTGGAATAATAGAAACCTTCGTCACCCTGCCAGGAAATTCCGCTGAATTTTACATCCAGCAAAGTTTCGTCGATCTGTTTTTTAGAAATAGCATCGATGATGATGATTTTGTTCCAGTCGCTTCCGCCTTCTGAAATTGAATAGGCTGCTAAATTTCCTTTTTTATTGAATGATAAATTGGATAAAGAGGTTGTTCCCTTTTCTGAGAACTTATTCGGATCCAGGAAAACTTCCGTTGCTTTTGTTTTATTATTTGTTCTATAATAAACAGCCTGAGCCTGAAGTCCGTTATTCTTAGTATAGTATGTATAATCCCCTTCTTTGAAAGGTGCTGAGATTTTTTCGTAATTCCAGATTTCTGTCAGTTGTTGCTTGATCTGATCTCTGAAAGGTATTTTTGAAAGATAATTCTTTGAATATGTCACCTCATCGTCTACCCATTTCTTTGTCGCTTCAGAATCGTTTTCCAAATCTCTGAAAGGGTCTGCCACGGCAATTCCGAAGTATGTATCTGTCTGATTACCTTTTAATGCTTTAGGATAATTCATTTTCTGAGAATAAAATGTTGCCGAAAATAACACCCCGGCTGTTAACAGGATAGGTTTAAAATTCATATTAAATTGGATTTTCTCAAAAATACGGAAAGTATATTAAATAAAAAAAGCTCCTGAAAAGAGCATTTTAAAATAAATTTATTGAGTGTTCGAATTATAGTTTTTAAAATATAACTCATTGATTTTCCATGATAATTCTTGTGGTCCGCCGTTCCAGTAATATGTTTTTTCATCTTTATAAAACTGGTACAAATTGAATTTCATCGTAACCGTCTTTTCCGAATTGGCTGTAATTAATTTTTCAGTTAAATCTTTCAGCGATTTTTTTATTTCATCAGCCTTCATTTTCTGACCGTTTTTCATACTCAAATTAAAAGACTGAGATGGAACTTTAAAACTCACATCAAAAGTAACTTCAGATATATCCTGACTTTGACTGAATTCATTCCTCATGGTTTCTATGCTTTTTACAACATAATTTGTTTTTTTGATATTGCCTATTAATGCTGTAAAATATTCGGAAGCTTCATTCTTACAAGCTGCAGCGATTTCTTTAGAAAAACCGGCTAAAAAAATCTGAGTATAGTTTTCAACCTCATCTGCATACGCCTTTTTCAGGTCTATACGATGAACTTTGTCTTCTCCGAATACAGGTCTCAGATAATTATTCAGCTCGGTAAATGAATTTTCATCATATTTAACGAAAGTATTAAAATAAAGATCAAATATTTTTTCAGGTTTTAAAATAGTTTGAGCTTTTAGGTTTTGCACACAAAACAGTAATGTCAAAAACAAAAAAGTGGTTAGTTTTTTCATAGTTTATATTAAATTCTTTAAATATTTTTTAAAGTTTAGAACAAAAAAAAGACTCCTGATGTTTATTTCAAGAGTCTTTTTTTTGTATTTTTTTAGTAATTATCTTCTTCGCCTTTCATTTTCTCAGCATTTTCTGCCATAATTACGGCATCGATCATTTCAGAAATATCTCCATTCATATAAGCGTCAAGATTATACATAGATTTATTGATTCTGTGATCCGTCACTCTTCCCTGAGGGTAATTGTACGTTTTGATCTTTGCAGAACGGTCACCCGTGGAAACCATTGTTTTTCTTTGCGCTGCAATATCTCCCTGAACTTCCTGCAATTTAATGTCATACAATTTTGCACGAAGCATTTCCATTGCCAATTCACGGTTAGCCAGCTGAGAACGGGCCTGCTGACAAACAACCACCAATCCTGAAGGCTTGTGCGTTAACTGAACTTTCGTTTCAACCTTGTTAACGTTCTGACCTCCGGCTCCACCTGAACGTGAAGTCTGCATTTCGATATCCGCAGGATTGATTTCTACATCAACTTCTTCCGCTTCCGGTAAAACAGCAACCGTAATTGCCGATGTGTGTACTCTACCCTGAGATTCTGTTTCAGGAACACGCTGTACACGGTGAACTCCGGATTCGAACTTCATGATCCCGTAAACCCCATCTCCTTCTACTTTCATTATTAATTCTTTGTAGCCTTTTGAAGCTTCATTAGAATCTGTTACTTCATGTTTCCAGCCTTTCGTTTTGAAATACATTGAATACATTCTGTAAATATCTTCCACAAAAATTGCCGCTTCGTCGCCACCAGTTCCTGCACGTAATTCCACAATAATATTCTTATCGTCTGCAAGATCTTTAGGAATCAATAAAACTTTTAATTCTTCTTCCAACCCCGGAATTTTTGCCTGAGCTTCGAGCTTTTCTTCCTTAGCCATATCAACCAGGTCTCTGTCTGAGCCATCAGCAATGATCTCTTCAGATTCCGCAATATTATCTAAAGCATTTTTATACTGATCGTAAACTTTTACAATTTTTCCTAAATCGCTGTATTCTTTATTTAATGAAGAATATTTTTTCTGATCTGAAATAACGTCAGGCTGGATAATAAGGTCTGCAACCTCATTATATCTTTGTTTTATAGCTTCGAGCTTTGGAATTAATGACTTAGACATTGTAGAAATTTTGTGGCTGCAAAGATAAGAAATAAATAATTCAATACTCAATAGTCTTTCATTAAACTATAACTATTTGATCCCTATTCTTTTGTCCTGAAACAAAAGAACCAAAAGTTCAAGACTGGAAACTTCCGCTAAAAATAAATTCTGTTCCCTAAAAATTCTAAAACTTGCGCGAATTCAATAGTTTTTTCTTTGTTTATGTCGCGCTTCGAACAGTAGAATTTAGCGTTCACAGATTTATTTTCTTAACGCTCCATTTTTCTAGGCCTCTCTTTTGAATTTAGAAAGTCGCTTATCAATCAAGTACAAAACAATTCCCAATGCAACAATTGCCAATCCTATCAGGCTTTCTTTTGGATTATTAATGAAGGTAAAATACAAGATATAAACGCTGAAAATCAGGAAAACTGATGGGAAAATGTAAAATAAATTAGATTTAAATATTGTTCTTTTCTCTTTTTTAAGAAAGAAAACCGTAGAAATCGCAAGACTCGCAAATAATTGAAGAATAAACGATGTATACACGAAAATCTCTTTGAAGCTTCCCGTTAAAATAATCAAAGCTGCAATCACCGCATGGGCAAAAATGGCGCGAACGGGAATTCCTTTTCCATTATTAATTGATAAAAATTTCCATACATGATTTTCTTTTGCAAATGCCTGTGTCAGCCTAGACCCCACCCACAAATATCCGCTGATTGTCGCTACCAATTGCAACGCAATGAAGACATTCACAATTTTCCCGAAAGAAACTCCAAGCATAGTATTGGCAGCTTCGCCCATTACATCTTCTTTTCCTGCCAACTGATGTACCGGAGCGTGTTTTAGCATAATAAAATTGATCAACACATAGCAGACCATCACGAAGACAGTTCCTACAATGAGCGCTTTCGGGAGACTTTTTTTAACATCTTTAATTTCTCCTGCAATATAGGAAGCCGAATTCCATCCTGTATATGAATAGGTCACAAAAACCAGAGACGTTGCAAAAGCAGGAAGCATAATTTCGTTTTTCCAGCTGTTGCTGAAGTTTAAGCTGTTTCCAATTCCTTTTGGTTCGGAAAGCATGACACCTAAAATAATCAGAATAATAATGAAAGCTATTTTAATGATTGTGAAAAAGTTATGAAACCGACTCGACCCTTTTAAGCTAAAAGACAAAGAAATTGCGACGAGAAAAATAATGATAATGGAAAAAGGTGTTCCGAAAGAAAAATCAAAAACCGAAAGGTATTTCGACATTGCCAAAGCCGCCAAAGCCACAGGCGAAGAAAATCCGATAATCAGTGAAATCCAGCTTACCAGATATCCTAAAACCGGATGATATGTTTCTTTAAGATAAATAAAATCCCCACCATTTCCTTTGAAATACGTTCCCAATTCTGCATAGCAAAACGCTCCGAACAAAGCCAAAATCCCGCCGATAAACCACAACAAAAATATGCTGTAGGTATTCGTAATATCCACCAACTGGAAACCTAAGGTCGTAAAAATCCCCGTCCCGATCATATTCGAAACAACGATGGCAACTGCCGTTTTCCAGCCGATTTGATGTGAAGTATTCATTTTAAGGTCTTGGGTTTAGATGTCAGGTTTAGGCTTACAGTTAAAATTCATTATTTAAAAATTAAAGTTAAGAATTCCGAAGAAAATTATCTGTAGTAATTTTTTTACACAAACAAAAGAGAGGTCTTTTATTACCTCTCTTTATTTTAAATTCTCATGTATTTTTTTTATCTGATAATCATTTTCTGAATTGCAATTCCGTTGTCGCTTTTTAGATTAACTAAATACGTTCCGGCCGGATAATTTGCTTTCAGTTCATACGTTCCGCTTTCATTTTTTAATGTAAATGAATCCATTTTTTTACCGCTCATGTCGTAGATAGAAATTTCTCCGTTTTTGGCTTTATGGTAAATTAATTTTGCTAACCCGCTCTTCACAGGATTATCTGCAATTTGTAAAGAAAGCCTGTTTTCAGCATTCACATCAATTGTCGATAAACTTCCTGTATAATTCCCGAAAATTCTGAATTCTCCCGGCTGAAGAGTAATCGGAGCCGTCGTTGATGTAATATTTGAGATGGTATTATCCATCAAATTCTGCCATTGCCCGGTGTAAGGGAAATATGGAACGACATCCTTAACTGTGGTGTCATAATTTGCCAGAACCACAATATTTTTTATTCCATTTGTAAGTGTATTATCATAAACATAAATCCTTGTAATCAATCCGTTTGGATCATTGCTAAGATTATTTGATTCTACTGTGTAGGTTTTTGATCTGAAAACCGGATTTGCATTTCTGATACTGATAATTTTCGCCCAGGTATCATAAACTGCTTTTCTGTTGGCATTGGTATCATATCCTAAAGTGAAAGCAACTGGCTTTCCATCCGTTCTACAACCGCTATTGATAGAACCGTCCGCACATCTGTTGATGCTGAATTCATATCCTAATTCGCCAAATTGCCAGATCATTTTCGGACCGGGAATAGTGAAGAATGTTGCACCGAAAGTTTTCATTCTGTCAAGAGCGGTGTTCAGATTTTTCACACTGTAAGAGCCATTTATAGCACCATATTCAAGGTTTTTAAACATTAATCTTTCTTCATCATGACTTTCTCCGTAGCCTACAGCAGACATATTGGTGAATCCGTGAAGGGTATGATTCATCCTGTCAAAACTGCTGTTTTCTTTATAGCCCATTGTATTTTGGTTGTAAGGATCGGTTTGCTTATTCCAAAGCATGACGCCTTTTCCTTCCGCAATTCTGTAATTTGCCCATTGCTGCTCTTCCTGATCCGTGCCCAAATGCTCGAAAATCATATAAGAATTAGGATCAATCGCCCATTGTCTGTCTGCATAATATTTCATAATGTCAACTCTGTCCTGCTGATAAGCATTGGTGCAGTTTTCATCGTTCTCGGAGCAGCTTTGAGTGAATCCTTTTGTCAAATCCCAACGGAAACCATCGATGTGATATTCTGTCAGCCATTGCTGAAGACATCTTTCAACGTAATATTTAGTTGAAGAACTTGTATGGTTAAAATCATTGAAAACATTATAAGAATGTTTCGGAACCGTATTAAAATAAGGATTGTTTGCTGCAACATTTCCATAGCCGTCTCCATCAGGATCAACATTCCAAAGTCTTACCAACGGCGAACGTCCAGTGGCATGATTGAAAGCAATATCTAAAATCACTGCAATCCCGTTTTGATGGCATAAATCAACAAATTCCTTGAATTTTTCCGGTGTTCCGTACGCTTTATCCAACGCATAATGAAAAGACGTGTTGTATCCCCACGAAAGATTTCCTTCAAATTCCATAATCGGAAGAAGCTCAATCGCATTGATATTTAAACTTTTTAAATAAGAAATTTTATTAATCAATGATTGCCAGTTTTTCTCCTGTGTAAAGTCTCTTAACAATAATTCGTACACCACTAAATTATCTTTCGCAGGTCTTTGAAAACTTGTATTCTGCCAGTTGTAAGGCGTTTGCCCTGTTTTAAACATAGAAACCTCAAAGCCTTGTCCGGCAGGAAATGTCGGTAAACCCGGATATGTAGCGGCAGAAATATATTGATCATCATAAGAAGACAAAATCTGTGGCGAATAAGGATCTGCAACCTTTCTCAAATCGTTGGTTCTGTATTGGAAAGTGTATAATTGCTGAGATGTTAAACCACTCAATTCGATCCAGTAAAGATCAGGATTGGTGGTATCTCTTTTCATTAAATAAGCATCATCAACCGTCCAGTTGTTGAAGCTTCCTATTACGTGAACGAAATCTTTAGTCGGAGCATACAAAGCCAATCCAACTTTTGTGTTATCTGTCGGATTATAGTTGATTCCCTGCTTTATCCAACTTGGAATTGCTTCAGAAATAACCGTTCTCGGAATCTGTACAATGAAAGTTACATTTTTAGAATTTGAATTCGCATCTGTTGCGATCAGTTCCATGTTGGCATCTGCTGTTACCGTATAATTGTACGCGTAAGAAGTTGATGGTGTTGAAGTAGAATTTACGACTGTTCCGTTTGCTTTTAACTGGAAAGTAGCGTTGACGTTTGTGGTCGCCGTGACGTTAATTGAATTTCCCGTAGGAACCGATGTCAAGCTATTCGCGGCAGGATTTGTCATGCTTAAATTTAAGACTCCGACATTGACAAAAATATCCGGCGAGGTCTGATGCGCTCCCGTTTTATCTTTTAATAAAAATCCAAACTTTCCGATTCCTGTTCTTCCATAAAAAGCTGTAGGTGTAAAAGTTAAGGAATAAGTATCTGTTCCTGAGTTATAATTTAACCGGTTGGCTTCATTAGAACTTCCCCAAGTTCCGTTGGTGGGGCAATCCTGGCTGTTATTATAATTCATATCCAAAGACCATGTCCAGATATAAACGGCATTATTGGCAATTCCCCAAGCGGTTTCATCAATCTGATTTCCGGGTACGGTTAACGTAATTTGATCCGTCTCATTGAACGGATTTGGTGTAATGGTGTAGCTTATCTGCCCGAATACTAAAGCCATGACAAACACCAAAACACCGGAATAAAATTTCTTCATAAAGGTTTGTTTTTTTATTAATACTAAACGAAATTAATTTATTTTTTCATTATTTATGAATTTTTGATTTAAAAATTCGATTTTAACGCAATTATCTACTATGCATAAAGCAATACTTTTTTTATCCCCGAGTATGTCTAATTCACCATTTAATTTGTCTGCTTAAGGAAACTGATGATTGTTGCTGATGATTGACATTTTTACCTTTGGATCATCAAATTAAAATAACCCTTAAAATCTAATTAATATGGTCCACAAAGTAATAATTCAACACACTTATTTCATTAAAAAATATTTAGTAAGTATAATCCTTTTGCTACTTTTTAGCTTCGGATTGATGAAAGCCCAACAAACGGAAAGCTCATTAGGAACTTTAAAGCAAATCGATGCCGGAGTTTTGAATGTAGGCTACACAGAAGCCGGACCAGACAACGGAACGCCTGTTATTTTACTTCATGGATGGCCTTATGATATTCACAGTTATGAAGAAGTTGTTCCGCAACTGACCGCAAAAGGTTACAGAGTAATTACACCTTATTTGAGAGGTTTCGGCACAACGCGCTTTCTTTCCGATAAAACAATGAGAAATGGTCAGCAGGCAGCCGTAGCAAGTGATATCATCGCTTTGATGGATGCGTTAAAAATTGACAAGGCAATCATTGGAGGATTTGATTGGGGCGCAAGAACAGCAGATGTGATGGCTGCGCTTTGGCCTGAACGTGTAAAAGGTCTGGTTTCTGTGAGCGGATACCTGATTACCAATCTTGAGGTCAACAAAAAGCCTTTACCTCCGACTGCTGAATTAGGATGGTGGTATCAATATTATTTTTCTACCGATCGTGGTGTGAAAGGCTACACAGACAATAGGTATGATTTCAATAAATTAATCTGGAAAATAGCCTCTCCTCTATGGAATTTTGATACGGAAACGTACAACCGCACCGCAGAGTCATTTAAAAATCCGGATCACGTTGCAATTGTTATTCACAATTACCGTTGGAGACTGTCTCTTGCAAAAGGGGAATCACAATATGATCAATTAGAAAAAATCCTTTCCACAAGACCGAAAATTACTGTTCCTACGATTACGATCAGCAGTGATTTCGATGGTGCAGCCATAGACGGAAAGGCTTATATCAATCAATTTACAGGAAAATATTCACATAAAATTTTAAAAAGAATCGGGCACAATGTTCCTCAGGAGGATCCGAAATCATTTGCAGATGCAATTATTGAAGTTGATAGCTATTCAAAATAATTTTAATCAAAATAATGTCTAATTAAAAATCAATTTTGTCTGTTTAAAGCATTTTATTATTTCATAAGATCTTCAACAAGACTAATTTTGACCTATAATTTTAAAAATAACAATAATAATTTAAATTTTTCAACAATGGAAAACAATACCATCCCACAACCGGAAAAAGTATTATACACAGGAAAAACGCACACAACAGGAGGTCGTGACGGCGCATCAAAAAGCTCAGACGGCAATCTTGACATCAAACTTTCAACTCCAGGCGGAACACAACCGGGAACAAATCCTGAACAGCTTTTCGCAGCAGGATGGTCAGCCTGCTTTATCGGAGCTTTGGGAATTGCAGCAAGAAACTCAAAAATCAAACTTCCCGCAGAAACAGCCGTCGATGCTGAAGTAGACCTTTGTATGACCGATGACGCCTATTTTTTACAGGCACGTCTAAATGTAAGCCTTCCGGGAATTGACAACGAAACCGCAATACAACTGACAGAAGAAGCGCACCGTACCTGTCCGTACTCTAAAGCGACGAGAGGAAATATCAATGTAACGATCAATATTTTATAAAATCCCGATTTTTCAGACCTAAAGGTTATATTTTCTAATGAAAAACCCGCTTTGTACAGTGTACTCAGCGGGTTTTGTCAACTAAAATGAACTCTCTCTTATTTATTAATCAATTAATTTTATGAAAAAACAAAGGCTCTCCAGAGAAAGCCCCTGTAACAAATCAAAATGGATATGGATTTTAGTTTTTGATTATTTTTTTAGATATAACCTGCCCGTTCTTTAATTTTAATTCTACAATATAAACTCCGTTTGGAAGTCCCTGCATATTGATTTGATTATTAGAGAACTGAACATGTATTTTTTGTCCCACGACATTCGTAATATTTATATTTTCAATTGCTGAATCTGCTTTTACAGTAAGAATTCCGTTGGTAGGATTTGGATAGACTCCTACGATATTTAATCTGATATCATTTGTACCCAACGCTGTTACTTCTTTGATACATCTTACAGACTCGCCCTGCCCTCTTGGAGCTCCTGAAGACGGATTGGCAATCGTAGTTCCTACATATAAATATTTTCCGCCCGAAGAAGACGTATCAGAACTCCAGTAATATCCTCTCTGACCAACAAATGTGAAACCGCCCGTTGTATTGCTTCTGTATCCTGCTGCCGGTAATTTCAGATAGCTACCGAAAGCCGTTACCGGATTGTTGATTCCTTCTGCATTCACCAAAGTCGTCCAATCTGCCTGAGACGGCATTTTCCAGCCTTGTCCGATTGCTTTACACGGATCAGCACCGATTGCTGATGTTACAGTTGCTTCATTATTGGCGTTCCATGCATCATTTGTAGCATTGGCTGCCCACCATGAAGCTGTACTTGAACCGATAATAAATGTATCAATTCCGACTAAACCCTCAGGTGTATTCATTGAAGGTGCTGCCGAAGTCGCAGAATTTCTCAGCTGGTGACCATCGTCCCATCTTCCCCACTGAAAAAGATCTCCGTAAGAATCTGCATCATCAAGAGTGGCTGCCACTTTTGTACTTCCTAAATTTTGTTGAAGCCAGACTTTTCCGTCTGCACCTCTTACCGTCGTATAAGAAACCGACTGACCTTTATAGATAAATGTCACACAGCCTAAATCTCCGGTGTTAGTTCCCGGATCTGTATTGTTGCACGTTTGCTGGGCATTTATTTGAGTATTTGCCATCACAAATAACACAGTTCCCATCACAATTTTTCTCATCCCTAAATGTAAATTTCTGAACATAACAAATATTATTTTTATTTATTCTAAATTATATTTAATTTTGCGCAAAATTACCTTACATTATTAACCTCAAGTAATCATTTCCGAACTTTTTGTTATCTGATGTCTGGCTTTATTTCAAACTGTACCATTTCCGTAAAACCGTTTCGCATGAAAGAGCAAATTAAAAAAGGATTATTATTCCAATCCGATGATATTCAGATCGTAATGCAGGAAAACTCATGTCCGGAAAAGTTTTCAAGGTCAAATATCATTGAAGGTAAATCAAGCTTTAATCTTTTATTCATGCTAAGTCACGGCATACATCTCGAAGCTCAGGATTGCAGGACTCATTTTTTATTTAAGAAAAACCAATACATCCTTCATTATTCACCTGAAGAAAGTAAGGCAGAACTTTGGGCAGAGAATCAGGAAACTTTAAAATACATTCAGATTCAAATCAATTATCAATACATTTTTAATTTAATTAACCCTGAATCCAATAAAGAAAGCGCAGAAATTCTTGAGAATATGATTGAAAATAATTTCATTTTCCTTCATAAAGAAACTCCACCCAACATGACTGTCGAAATGCATATGATTTTGAAGGAAATCGTAAACTATTCAAGAAAAGGAGTGATACAAAAACTATTTGTTGAAGCTAAAATCATTAAGTTACTGATCTTGATATTCGAACAGTTTACCGAGAAAAACATTTCAGAGAAAACCCCTCAAATACCTTCTATCATTAAAAAATTTGTGGATGAAAATTATCATAAAAACATCAGGGTCGAAGAAATCGGAAAGATAATTGGCATTAATCAGAATAAAATAAGAAAAGAATTTAAATCTCAATATCATATCACCGTTACCGACTATATTTCGGAACTTCGGATGCTTAAAGCTAAAAAATTGATTATCAACAGGGAAATTATGATCAAAGAAATCGCTTTAGAATGCGGTTACGAGTACGTACAGAACTTCACCCGCGCTTTCAAGAAAAAATTCGGAATGTCGCCGGAAAAGTTAAGAAACGAGTAAAAACTAAAAAACCACCTAATAAATTAAGTGGTTTATATATGTTGTTTTGCTTTGATATTGCTTTCCCAGAATTAAGGTGAGAAAACAATGACAATCAATTAATGATGTCCGTGACTATCGTGATCGTG
>Ga0157375_10000742_pt1 | contig 28635 bp, 21 predicted proteins | sample M35metaG_FD_115311 | JGI IMG/M metagenome (GOLD analysis project Ga0157375, IMG submission 115311) | Miscanthus rhizosphere microbial communities from Kellogg Biological Station, Michigan, USA - M3-5 metaG | ecosystem: Host-associated > Plants > Roots > Rhizosphere > Soil | place: USA: Michigan... | reverse complement strand
GTGCACGAGGCCATCGCCAACCCAGAGATGCTGGTCCTCCGACATGTAGAGAAAATAGGGATGCGGGATGTTCGGCCACTGGTCGAGGAACTTTCCGTTCTCGTCGAAGATCTGAATCCGCGCGTTCTCGCGATCGCCGACATAGATCCGGCGCTTCGCGTCGATGGCGATGCCGTGCACCGTGCGGAACTCGCCGGGGCCGGATCCAGGCTTGCCCCACTCCATCAGGTACTTCCCCTCTTTCGAGAACTTCACGACACGGGTGTTACGGTATCCGTCGGTCACGTAGAAGTCGCCGTTCGGCATGAAGAGCATGTCGGTCGGCTGGTTGAAGTGGGTCTGGTCGTTTCCGGGAACGCCTTTTTCGCCAAGCCGCATCACCAGTTTCGATCCGTCGTTGGTGAACTTGAGAATCTGATGGGTCAGATGCTCGACGAGCCAGACGTGTCTGGCCGGGTCGTACGGGTCGATCTGAACGCGATGGGCGGCGCCTTCGGTGAAGAGATCCTTGTTCTGAGCCCACGAGTCGATCAATTTTCCGCGACGGTCGAAGACCATCAGGACGTGTTCGTCCAGCCGGCCCTGCTGGCGACCCTGCTCGAGGACGCCTTCCAGCAATCCAAGCGCGCGTCCTTTGATGTCGCCTTGCGCCGGTACGGCTTTCATCGCCGGCTTCTCGCCCCGCATGAAGACGAGGACACGATCCTCCGACTCGGCCCACACCGCCGCAATCGAACCCCACGTCCAGCCATCGGCGTGCACCGGCAGTGGCCAGTCGCTGACATAATCGTAGGGACCGGTCACGTCGCCGCCACCCTTTTCTTGCGCCACAGCAATGCGAACCACTGAACTCGCCATCATCAACGCCAGACCTGCAAATACGGTGACCCGTACTAACCCCTTCGTGTCTCTCATGTCGCACCTTTTCACGCGCAGATTCTCGGACAACCCGCTTCGGCACGCAACCGACCCTATAGTATAGTCCGCCCGAGTTACCCAGCCGGCAATGGCGCCGCCAGCTTGCAAGCCGGAGGCGTGAGCGCCGTCTAAAGTGTTGCCGGTCCAATCATTCTGGCTACCGTCCGCATACCGATGCTCAAAATGGAGCCACTACCATCCTCCCAGGCTTATTGACTGAGCAGATCTGCACTGCCGTATAATCCAGCGTTTGACACAATCGTCCTTAATCGCCACTTTTTAGGGATAGCTTCCGTGTCGAGCCGTCACTCGGGCACAATCGTCCAAGGTGATCAGGCGAATCACACTCCCGGCTAACTACCCATCTTGGCGCGCGGGGCAGGCTTCCATTATTTCGGCAATGGCATTCCCCGGGTTTCCGGCACTAGCCACGACCCAACCAGGCCGATCGCGTAAACCGTCCCCAACGTCACCGCGGCGCGTGGTATGCCACCGAATCTCTGGATCATGCTACCCGCTATGATCGGGAAAATCCAGGCGACCATGCGGGTACCGTTGAAGATAAAGCTTACTGCTGTACAACGTACCGCGCTGGTGAACAGCTCCGCAGGATATATGGCCATCCATGTATACGCGCAACCCAGGGTAAAAAAGCCGTTGATCGTAGCGACTAACGTCAGTGCCTCCACGGAATGTACCCATAGGAACGTGATGGGAGTGATGACCAGGGCACCGAGGAAGGTAACGAATAGGAACTTGCGGCGCCCGATGGCATCGATCACAAATCCCGAGATCGTGTACGCGACAATCGCTCCACTGGTATAAAGCAGCGCAGTCAGCGTGCCCCACTGAGCAGTGTTGGCGTAGCCTTCGCCTTCGGCTACCTTCTGTGCATAAGTAGGCAGCCAGCTTGAAATCGACCAGCCGCCCACGGTTGTGGATAGCGACATCAAGAATGTAAGGAAAATGCGGCGACGGCTCTCACGCTCGCGGAAGATTTCTGCCAGCGTAAAAGGGCGCCGGAGCGCTTTCGCGTCGATTCCACTCTCCTGTTCGGTGGCCGCCCAACGGCGCTGCCGGACCGCCTGAATCCATTTCTCCGATTCCTGAATAGCACGCCGGATATACAGGGTAAAAAACGCTGGCAGGGCGCCGACGACGAACACGAGTCGCCAGGAGTGATGTCCGAGAGGATTTAAGCTGCGGATAATCCACCACGCGACGGAAGCCAGGAGCGCGCCCCAGCCAAAGCCCGATTGCAGAAAACCGCAGCCCTTCGAGCGAGCACGGTCCGGCCAAGTCTCCGCCACGAGGGCCACGCCCGAACTCCATTCGCTGCCTATGGCGAGTCCAGTCAGGAAACGCAGGCCAGCGAATATTGTGAAGTTAGTGCTGAGAGCGGTCAGGCCGGTAAACACGCCATAGAGCAGCACGGAGTAAAGCATCATGCGCTTTCGCCCTAGGTAGTCGGCCAGAGTTCCCCCGACCAGCCCGCCGATACCCCAGCCCAGAAGCGTGATGCTGATTGCGATCCCCGCCCACACCGCAGTTGATCCTGCCTGTATTGGCGTCAGAATATCTTGCAGCACGAACGGAAGCACGATGAACAGCGCGTACGTCTCGTAGCCGTCGAAAGTCCAGCCCAGGAAACTCGCGAACAGAATGCGCCGGTGATTTGCCGTGACCCCAGCGTGCCAGGGAAGGCGCGATGGCGTTATCAGTGTCGAGGAAGCTTGCAGGAGCGGGCTGTTAGGTCCGGATGCCATGAAGTTCTCCTCCAGTAAAGGGAATCTCCGAAAGCCATGAGCCGGAGTTTATTAATTGCGAAACCGCGACTCCCAACCGTCCGCGGTTATACTACACCAATTGCCGTCGCCTAGGAAGGCGTGACGGCATTATCGGAGTGGTCGGTTATCCGGAATCAGTTGGGTTCATCCCACGAAGATACGCCAGAACTCGGTGCGGTCTGCCTTGCTTCCGCTTCCGTGATTTGATGTACTCCTGAACCCGTGGAGCCAAAATTTTCGTGTCCAACAACGGGGGCATCCCCCGTACCACAACTGATTACCTGCATATAGTACCTTGACGTGCCCGGACGCCCAGAAAAAATTGCGTGTACGCGGAATAACGCAGTTGTCCGACTCTCCGGTGTTACGAACATCTGGCGTGCTTGCGCTTCAGGGGGTCTTTCTGGCTCTAAAGGCCTCGATTCTATAAGACTCTCTAATGCCGTCCCCTTTGAGTCACAGCATCCGCTTAAGAAACTGGAACGGAAATTGCTCGGTTTGAGGCGTGGGTATCGGAACAACACAGCGCCAATTTTGCCTCGACATGATCAAGGTAAATTGGGTAGGAACGGATGGGTTCAAGAAAGCGGATTGTGCGATCATTCTTGAAATCGAACCCGCCGGCGGGCTTATCCAGACTACCGTCGCGATTGCCTATAGGTCAGAAATCACGCTAGATACCGGGTTGGGTTTAGTCCACGGACGTGTGACCAGCTGCGAAGAAGACGCTTATGGCTTTATAGTCAACTTCGCCGTTAACGATCAACCCAGCCACTGGTTTCCGGAATACGTTCCACCCTTTTTGCAATCAGCCGGCGGCCGCTAACGCCCAAGCCGTAGCTACGATCACCGGTATGCTCAGAAGGGACTGCCGGATCTCCTCCACCCATAACATATAGCGGGGATTCGGATTCCACGAGTAGAATCGAAGAATTTCCATCTCGCATTCATACTGTGGATCATAATAAGCCGGAATAGGCACGCCAGCATGCTTCAGCGATTCTCCACCCATCCGCCTAAGGATCGATGATGAACAATGACGCCGGGTCGCGGTGCTCATACCCACTGCCCCCCCCAGAAGCTGTCCTAAACTGTATGCGGCTAATCCCAATCTGAGCGCTTCGGACGTGCCTCTCACATGTTCCGCCAGAGCCCAGCCGCCGACTTCGACGAAGGACAAATTCATACTCTTGGCCGTCGCTACCTCCGAATGGACCGCCTGCTTCAGGGCGGGTCCCCATTGAGGGCATGCAGCAATTGCAGTACTGAATACTGAAAGGCGGAAAAAAGGACTTCTTACGTCATGATCCTGATAGCGGATGCAGCCGGCAATTGTTCCGTTGTCATCCTGCACCACTAGGTGCCAACTAAAATTGTCAGCTTCCACGACGTGGCGTCCGTCGATCAAGTCACTTTCCTTGATCGCCCCATCCTCCAAATACACTTGTCCACGAAATCGTTGCATCTGTGAAAATATTGAGCTATGTGCATCACTATCCCCACGTACATCGTGAAAGATATTTGGGATATATGCATTGGAGGGCGCTAGGAGCGCTAGTCGTCTGGATCGGGGTGTCAATCGCCGTTGAACGGCGTCTAGTTGTCTTCGAGCCGATAATTGCAAAATTACGAACTCCCGGTCTTCGAGACCGATCTCTCGGATAAGCCTACCCTTCGAGATCTTTTCGGAATTGTCGGAAGCGAAAGGCTAGCACGTCATCTGCCATATGTCAACGGCGCGGATTCTAGGACTTACAGATGAAACAACTTCCGGAAAGAAAGTTAATCGGTCGTCTTTACTGGGAGGGAGCGGTAAGACTTTCCGGAAGACGTCCTGTCGAATTCGCTGCCTCTGAAAACCGGTTTCTTGACAAGCGAGTTGCTCTTGGTGATCTACGATTACTCTGATGTAACTCTCGTGTCTTCTGGTAGGGACCCCGCAGCGATTCGCTTTTTGTCGGCATCCGGAGCCATCCAGGTCCACATAACCCCGGCCGATAGCTACCTCTTTTCGGTGGAGAACCTTGCTAGGGATCGCTAGTACATCTGTACTAAGGTCTTTCCCTGTGTTCAATTAAGCACACTGCATACACCGGATGGCGTGTTCTGCCGATAACGACTTTTAAGACTCGGTCGATTCTATCACTGGGGGCAGAAGCAGTTGAAATTAAGATGTGATGCGCGGCAATCGGGCAGACAGTACGTCTTGCTGGCTCCCAGTCAAGACGCCGCGTCGCAATTCGATCAAGCATCCGTCGATTCTTTGCGGCATCGCCGGCTTTTGGCCGAAGCGCAAAGGCTCAGAGGCCGAATCTATTTAAAAGACGGAGCTATTCAACGGTCTGAGCTCTTAGCCGACGACCGGCACATTCAGGCGGCCGACGATCAGGCGTGGCACCTTCTGACAGTTGACCAAAACGAGGCGGTCGTATCTTGCATCCGGTACTTCGCCCATGAGGCTGGCGTAAGATTTTCGGAACTATCGGTTGCACGTTCGCACATAGTCCGATCGGCGGAGCTTGGCACACGGGTGCGGGAGGCGGTCGAAACTGAACTGGACCGCGCCAAGCGGCGCGGAGTCTGGTATGTGGAGCTTGGGGGATGGGCAGTCTGCGAGTCATTGCGGTGCACCACGGAAGCGGTTCGCACACTGTTGACGGTATATGCACTCTCCCAGCTGCGTGGAGGCGCGGTCGGGCTGAGCAGCGCAACCGCCCGGCACCATTCCTCATCCATCTTGAGGCGTATTGGCGGAAGACCATTGAAGGCGAATGGCGTTGAAGTTTCGTCTTATTACGATGCGCAGTATGCCTGCGAAATGGAACTTCTAAGCTTCGATTCTGAATTTCCAAACCAGCGCTACGCAGGCTGGATTAGTGACTGCCGAGAGGTGCTCCATCAGGTTCCGGTGGTTTTGGGCGATCCCGCGAATACTTGCACTTCCGACTTGCTTCGTCTTCACGCCGCGGTTGGCGGTCATTCGGAGCACGTCATCCAGCAGGCGGAACTGGCGGCCACGAAACGGTAGATCCCTTGGTGATGAGCTCCGGCAAATTGGGGAGCCTTCGTAGCGAAGGGATGTTACACTGGGCGAAATTGCAGTCGACAACCCAAGACACCGCCACTCGGCTTGAACAAGCGCTGGAACGATGGACTGCGGTCCTCGGCGCCGGTCACACCATTGTGGATCGGAGTCGGCTGACGGCAGCGGAAACCGCCACGTTCTCGACTTCGCAGTCGGTACCGGCCATTCTCCGGCCTGCCAATACCAGCCAAATCCAGGAGTGCCTTCGTATCGCGAATCGTTTCCGCATTCCGGTTTATCCCATCAGCAGCGGCAGGAATTGGGGCTATGGATCTTCGGTTCCCGTAACCCCTTCGAACGTGTTGCTCGATCTTAGCCGGCTGAATCAAATTGTCGATTTTAGCGAGGAACTGGCTTATGTGACCGTCGAACCAGGGGTCACTCAGGGGCAACTTCACGAGTTTCTTCAGGCTCGTAAATCCGGACTTTGGCTCGACGCTACGGGCGCGGGTCCAGACTGCAGTCTCATCGGAAATGTGATGGAGCGCGGCTTCGGACACACACCCTACGGAGACCACTTTGCCCAGGTATGCGGCTTTGAGGTGGTTCTTCCGACGGGCGAAATGGCTCAGACCGGATTCGCCCGCTTTCCAAATTCTCAAGCTTCGGCAGTTTACAAGTGGGGCGTGGGTCCCACTTTGGATGGGCTTTTTTCTCAGTCGAACCTGGGCATCGTGACTCGGATGACGATTTGGCTTATGCCCGCGCCTGCCTATTTTCAAGCGTTCTTCTTTCAATGCGCCGAGGATCATCAGCTTGCCCCTCTGATTGAAGCTTTGCGCCCGCTGCGGCTGAGCGGCGCACTGCGTAGCACCATACACATCGCCAATGACTATAAGGTCCTCGCGGGACTTCAGCAATATCCCTGGCAGGAGACCGGTGGCAAGGTTCCTCTACCGGCTGATGTGATGCTGGAACTCCGGCGTCGGCTTAAGTTCGGGGCGTGGAGCGCTTCGGGTGGTTTGTACGGTACTCGCCGGCAGGTTGCCGAAGCACGTCGCATTATGCGCGAGGCCCTAAAAGGTAAAGTAGAACGGCTGCAATTTCTCGATGACCGGATGCTGGGACTCGCGTCGCGCTGTGCCAAACCCTATCAACTTCTGACGGGGTGGGATCTCCGCCGCACCCTGGAACTGGTGCGGCCAGTTTACGGCCTGCTGAAAGGGATTCCAACCGGACACCCCATGGCGAGTTGCTACTGGCGCAAGAAAACTCCGCCCCCTTCGGAAATGAACCCGGACCGCGATCGCTGCGGATTGCTATGGTGCGCACCAGTGGCCCCAATACAAGGAGAACACGTTGCCAAGATGGTTCAGCTCGCAAAGGAGCTGTTGCTAGCGTACGGATTCGAGCCCGGCATCTCGCTTACTTTGATCACGGAGCGTTCGGTATGTTGTGTCGTTTCGATTTCTTATGACCGCGACGAGGCCGGGCAGGATGAGCAAGCCATGGCCTGCTACAAGCACCTGCTGGGAGTTTTGACCGAGCACGGGTATTACTCGTATCGCCTCGGAATTCAGGCAATGAACGAATTGAATGCCGATGACGGGTACGGCGGTTTACTGCGGACCATTAAGAACGCGGTGGATCCAAATGGCGTACTCGCACCGGGGCGCTATCAGGCGACGTAAAATGCAAGGGGCAGTCAATCACCACCGGGACGCGCTCCGTTTGGTAAAGGATCTTCACCAGCCCCGCCCAGCGATCTACTGGAGCGATCTGGGCATCACCGCAGCCGTGGGTTGGAGCGCCTTTGGAGTGGCGTTGATGGCCCGGCCTTTTTCGTTCCGAATGGACGTGGCGATCGCAGTCGCAGCCTTTGCACTTTACCGGGGCTTGTGCTTTGTTCACGAAATTAGCCATTTGCGGCGGCTCTGTCTTCCGGGCTTCGAGACGGTTTGGAATTTTGCTTTTGGGATCCCGCTGCTACTGCCGTCGTTCGTTTACGTGGGCGTTCATCCTAATCATCATAATTTGGCCACCTACGGCACGGAGCAGGATCCTGAATATCTGCCTTTCGGAAGCAACCACCGGATGAGCGTCGTGTTCCTGGCGCACAGTGTTCTGCTCCCTCTGGCGTTCCTGATTCGTTTCCTGGTGCTGGCGCCGGTTGGCCTGTGCTGGCCCCGGTTCCATGCCTGGCTGGTCACGCGCGCTTCTTCGCTCTCCATGAATCCGGGTTATCGAAGAGAGAATTCACCGGAATTAACCGCCAAAATCAAGCATGGAGAGATGGCAATTCTACTGATTTGGATCGCGGCGTTCGGGTTGGCATCGCGCCATCATCTCGCATGGAAGGCGATCGCTGTCTGGTATGCGATCAACGCATTCGTAAGTATTTGTAATGCTCTGCGCACGCTAGGAGCGCACCGTTATGAAAGCACCGGTACGCCTCTCGACCGCACTGCCCAGTTAGTAGACTCCATCGACACGCCCGGCGCGGCCTGGACCGAACTGTGGGCGCCGGTGGGATTGCGCTACCACGCGTTACATCATTATTTCCCGGGCATTCCTTATCACAATCTTGGGTTGGCCTACCGGCGCCTGATTACGAGCCTGCCGGAAGCCGCCGGGTACCAGGAAATTACCAGCCCGGGCCTGCCATGGTCGCTGCGGCGTTTGTATGCCACCGGTAAAATCAGGTTTCGCAAAACAAGCAAGGCCGAGATTTATCCGCCGGTGCCCATAACGACTCGCCATAATTGAGTTGCCTCGCTGGAAAGGCTTGGTTTGAAACGCTCCGGCATCATTTGGCCACCCTTGTAATCGCCATCTGAATATGTTTCTGGCGCGGGAATTACGACGCGCGGCTATCGGCGGTCCGGAAGATGACAATCACGTTCTCTCTCAGGGGAATGAAATACCCGAAGAAGGCGAAGAATAAGAGTTCGGGTGAACTCAATACCAGACCCGGGCGCGGCGGCTCTACGGCGGCGTCCAGCATCCCTCCCGCTTTCTCTATATAGCGCCACATAAAACGCGAGTTTACCGTCGGGTAAAGGCTGTCATAGAACGATCTCTCATAAACTCGCGCCGGTTCGCAGCCGGCTTCCTTGCCCAGCGCAAGAAGGGCGCGTTGGGAGAGAATATGCCGGTGAAATGGCACATGGAGCGATGGATCGCCCTTCCGCGTGATTGAAATATTTTGTGCGTCCGGTGTTCCGATCACCAAGAGCCCTCCCGGCTTCACCAAACGCGCCAGTGACCGGAAAAACTCGCGCGGTTCTTCACTGTGCTCGATTACATCGTAGGAGACGACGGCATCGTACTGGCGATTGAGCGCGAGCGGGTCCGCGTACTTGGATACATAGGGATCATAACCGTTTGCATTTTCCACGCCCTGCTGCCTCAGGAAATCGACAAATAGTCCGGCTCCGCACCCGTAATCTAGAATGTGAGAGGAAGAAGCCAGACCCAGTGCCCGGATCATTCGCCATCGATTGCGATAGCCGACGCGATCGTTGAAGTTTAGTTTCTGGCGTTTCAGCGGATAGCGGGCATAGTAGCGATCCAGGTCCGCGTCCTCCGCGCAATGCAGAGAATCACAGCCTTTACAGCGCCACAATGTGAACAGATCGTTACTGAATTCGCGGACATTGCAAGGCACCACACCTGCCTCAGCCGCACCCGCTAATGTCCCCGGCTCCTCACATAGATTACACTCGACGCATGCGGCCATTACCTTACTTTATTCGGTTACTTTTTCTCAATCAACAGAGCTGCGGTGCGCGCTCACGCTGAATAAATACCAGATAAATAAATCGAAGGAATGTGTTGGAATGGAAGGAGCGTAATGGGCGCACGAAAGCGGATCTTGCTCCTGGCAGAGGGCGCCACCATGGCGCATTTCGTTCGTCCCGTGGCCTTAGCCGATTCGCTCGCTGCTTACCAGGACGAGTACGATATTCATCTGTATGCGCCATCCCGCTTCGCGTCCGATCTCACCGATAAATTTTATTCTACCGGCGAACTGAAGAGCGCCCCGGCCGAGAAGTTCCTCGAAAACATCGCTCGAGGCAAGCCACTGTTTTCGCCGGAAGTGCTTCGTGCCTACGTCCACGAGGATTGCGAGTTGATCCGAAGGATTCGGCCCGATCTGGTAGTCGGCGACATGCGACTCTCTCTGCCGATCAGCGCGCGGCTGGAAAAAGTGCCCAGCGCGGTTATTATGAACGCTTATTGGAGCCCGTATGCGAAGCGCCGGTCGGTGATTCCGGAACTGCCCTTGACTCGGCACATCCCGCCGCGCTGGCTGGGCCCCCTCTACCGCGCCATCGGGCCTCTTCCTGTCGCCATGCACGTGGCCCAGATGAATCGGGTGCGCAGGGAATTTCGAGTTCCTCCGCTTCCCCTGGACCCCCGAAAAATGTTCACCGACGGCGACTATGTCCTGTACCCGGATGTTCGGGAGTTTGTGCCGACCAACGGCGCGCCGCCGAATCACCACTACGTAGGCATCTGCAACTGGGCGCCCTCCATGCCGAAGCCCGAGTGGTGGGATCGAATGTGTGCCGACCCCAAACCAAAAGTATTTATAAGTCTGGGCAGTTCCGGTCCTATCCGGGTTTTACCCGAATTGCTGGCTGCGTTATCGCAATTGCCCGTCTCGGTGGTGCTCTCCACCTCCGGACGTCCCGTGCCCACTATCGCAACCAGTATTTATACAGCCCATCTGCTTCCTTTCGTCGAGACGGCGGCCCGAGCGACGGTGGTCGTGTCGCACGGCGGCAGCGGAGGACTGTATCCTGCGATGGCGGCTGGGACCCCAATGCTTGCCATCCCCAGCAATGCTGATCAACACCTTTCCACCGCTTTACTGGAGGAGAACGGTACTGGTCTCGGCGTCAGAGTCGAGGAGGCCACCCCCCAAAGACTGCACTCCGCCCTTCTCCAGATCCTCTCAGATGCGTCTTTTACCAAGTCCGCAGAAAGGTGGGCCACTATTTTTCAACAAGATGCAGCCATAAACCGATTCCGCCAGTTTCTAAACTTCACATTTCAATGAGGAGCAGATGGCCCATGTACACTTCACCACCAGTACTAACCCGTTTATCTATCTAGTACTAAACACGTAGAAAACTGCTAAGACAATCCTTGTATCTCCAGAGCCGTAGTGGTAATCTACCAATGTCGAAGGATCGAAGACAAAAGAGATAACAAAAGGAGTACGGAGGATTATGAAAAAGAATATGCTGAATAGGTTCTGGATCGTGGCAGGTATCGCGGTTTGCGGATTTGCAGGCAACGCAATGGCGACTCCAGTGGGAACCTTGAATGTCGCCAACTGCAGCGGTGGCGGCGTCACGGTTACGGCCACAACCATCACGTGGCTTCCTTCGGCTGGAAGTGGACTTGGTTGTATCACTACCGGCTTGGGCACTAGCGTCAGCTATACCGGTGGGACCTTAGGGAGTAATGTTAACGGAACGATTAAGAACCTTACTCTCGGCGGCGGATCCGTGGATATGTTCATGACTTTCACGGGGACGCCTCTCGACTTCGTGCTAACCACACTTGGACCAGGTTCTTCGACCATCTGTTCAGCTGCGATAGGACTTAATCAAACTTGTTCGGCTGCTGCCGGGTCCCCGTTTATACTGACAAATCTTGGCGCCAACACTGGAGTTAGCTTAACCGCAACAGGTACAGCTAATGATGGCACGCCCGGTTCGGCCAGTTGGACCGGTGCCTTTACCACCCAACTTGCTGGCCTAACTCTGAGCCAAGTCCTGACTATCATCGGTACTCCTGGCGGTCATATCGATAGCACACACTCCGCTTCATTCACGGTTACATCCGCCAGCGTTCCCGAACCGGCGACGCTCTCGATGATGGGTGTTGGTCTCCTGGGACTGGGTCTGATCCGTCGCCGCAAGAAGAGCTAATTCTCCCCTTCCTCCTTCAACGAAAGGCAGTCAATGGACGTCGCGAGAGCGGCGTCCATTTTCTTGCCATTTGTCCTGTCCAATAGGATCGTGCCGAATTCGACGGTACGCATCAGACCTTATCAAAGATATAGCTGCATTCCCCATCATCCGCGTATATACTTCGGGCACGGCGGGGTTTTCCTCCGAAAATGCCCGTTATGGGAGCAGGTTTCTTTTCGCTTCCATCTTATCGAGCGGGGCCGAATCAGACCAAGGTTCTTGGCCTTGCCAGGGGGTTTACTCGCCGGTTTCGTATCCCGGCGTAATGCCTCTAGCATCCGCTCTTTTTTTGAGCTTCTGCAAAACCTTCCGGAGGATCGTCTGATTTCAATTTAGGTCGCTCCCCGGTGCGTTCACCGACGTGCTTTTGCGTAAGCGCAGCGGGCGCCTGCCACCGTCCGCACCGCGTCCGCACATCAGCTAGAGTATTGGCTATGCGACAAATCACGACGGACGTTGTGCCAGGATCCAAGATGAATCCAGATCGACGAACTTTCCTTCTCGTCACGGGGGCGGCCGTGGTAAGCCGACTCGGGCACGGCCAGTACGTGCTTCCTGCTCAACCGCTGCCAAGCGAACGGTTCCCTCCGTCCCCCGAACAGCTTGCCGAGATGCGGCGAAAAACCGCGCTTCTCGAATCGAGCCTCCAGAACCTTCGCAAGAAAAATATCCCGGACGAATTGTTGGTCGAAGCCGAAATTTTTCACAAGGCTTCGCTGTGGATCGAGCGTTTCAACGAGTACTTCCGCAAAGAGGCGGCCGATCAGGCGCTGGCCGTGCTGGACGTCGGCCTCGTCCGCGCGGCGGAGCTCGATGCCGGCACATCGTCGTGGACCACCGCGACCGGACGGGTCATTCGCGCCTTCCGCTCGCGAGTGGATGGCAGCGCCCAACCTTACATCGCCACAATTCCAACCTCGTACGACCGGAGCCACCCGGGACGCATGGACGTGCTTCTTAAGGGCACCAATCGCAGAATGGTGGAGGTGCAATTTCTCTCGCAGACCCACATCACCAACGACGAGCCGCAGCCCGTGCCGCCACCCGACTTTCTCCAGATAGAGGTTTTTGGACGCACCAATGTCGCCTACCGGTGGGCCGGTGAAACCGATGTGTTGGAATGCGTCGAAGCCGCCCGCAAGAATTACGCGGTGGACGAAAAGCGCATCACCTTACGAGGTTTTTCGATGGGCGGCTCGGGGACGTGGCATCTCGGCTTACAGCACCCCGACTACTGGGCGGCAATTGAACCGGGCGCCGGCTTCAACGACACGCAGAATTACGGCCACATGCCCAACCTGCCCCCGCACGAATTGAAGGCGCTCCATATTTACGACTCGAAAGACTACGCGCTCAACTGCTTTCAACTTCCCACGGCTGCCTACACGGGCGAGATTGATGGCCAGCTTCCAAATCTCGCCAACATTCGCGACGAGCTGGCTAAATCCGGCATCACGTTCCAACCCGCGGGGCTGGATTGGGTTACTAAAGACGTGCCTATGAGCATGATCGTGGGTCCGAAGACTCCGCACGCCTGGGAACCGGAGAGCAGGAAACGCTGTAATGCATTCATGGATGCGGCCGCGAAAAAAGGCCGCATCGAGCCGGATCACATCCGTTTCGTGACCTATACGACGCGCTTCCACCGCTGCTTCTGGGTGACCGTGGACGGCCTCGAACAGCATTACGAGCGCGCCGAGGTGGACGCCATGCGCTCCCGGGCGGCCGGAACCATGCAAGTACGCACGAAGAACGTAAATGTGCTGGTGCTGAATGCATCGGGGATCAAGAAAATAGAGATCGACGGGCAGACCGTCGCATCTTCCGGAGCAAACGACCTGCGCCTGACCCGGCGCGGCGGAATGTGGAAGGAAGGTGGCGGCGAGACCGGCCTTCGCAAGCGCCACGGCTTGCAGGGCCCCATTGACGACGCATTCATGGACTCGTTCCTGTGCGTTCGTCCCACGAACCGGACCGGCAACGATCTTGTCGGCCGCTATGCGCAGGAAACCCTGGATCGCTTCGCCAATGATTTTGCGAAATATTTCCGCGGCCAGATCCGAATCAAAGACGATACCGAGGTGACGCCTGCGGATATCGCGCAAAGCCATCTGATCGTTTTCGGAGATCCGCAAAGCAATCAAATCCTGAATCGCATGAGCGGCAAATTGCCGGTTCGATGGGACGCTGGTCAGCTCTCCGTGGGCCGCAAGACGTTCGATGCGGTGCGGCACACGTTGGTAATGGTCTACCCCAATCCGCTGGATCCGCGCCGCTATGTGGTATTGAATAGCGGCCACTCCTTCCACGCGAACGAACTGGCGGCTACCAATGCTACGCTGTTTCCGCGATTCGGCGATTACGCGGTACTGCATCTGCGCCAGCCGATCGGGACGCCGGTCGAAAGCGAGGTTTTGATGACTGGTTATTTCGACGAGGAGTGGAAACTTCCAGACGCGTGAGACCGGCCTGCGTCCGCCTTGAATCTAACGGAGGGGCCTCTCAAACGCTCGCCGCCTATCGTACGCTTCGCCAAGTCGCGTGGAACTCAGCAACGCTCGCCGGGTCTATCTCGATTGCTTCGCGCTTCCACCCAACCCGCTTCGGATTCTTGGGCGTTTTTGATCCGAAATAATTGCACCAGAGCGCCGCGGCACCAATTCCGAAGAGCCCGCTTACTCCGAGGGCGACGATGAAGTTCTGCATCACGATACTGATGCTACTAGGTGAACCTGATGGCGTCGATAGGCCGAAGGTTCCATTCGGATAGTACTCTTGGCCCCATTCTTTAGCAATCATTGATATAAATAGAGAGATTATATTCGACAATTGAACCTTTAATTGGGGAACATGTCTTACGTTCCTCTCTTTTATCGAATCGCCGTACTCACCGCTGCTCCACCGCCCCATTCGGCCTTCAGTCATCTGTCCAACCGAGCGTTCTGTCGTATAGGCCACGGTCATCGCCGGAATTTCTCGCGGCAACTGCGGGGAGTTTGTCGGGATCCTGCTTCACAATATTCGACCCCAGGGTGCATCTGAGCTACCCTTGCGCAGCTAATATAAAAAGGAAGTGGCCGCCCCTGATGCCAGACCCCGACCTGAGCGTACGCCACATTTCCGCGAGCGTAACGGTGTACTGTATCGCTTTGCCCATTGGCCAATCTGGATCTTCGTATTCTTCATCGCTCCCGGGCCTTTGACATTCGATTTATTCGAAAGAGGTTTCGATCGACGTTTAGCGTTGTGGCTGGGAGCGGTTTTATTGGCGACCGGGATCGCAGGCCTACTCGGATCGCTTCCTGGTGTTGAGCCAAAACCCTACATCTTGCGCTTCACTGAGGACAAACCGAATCCGCTCTACCGGCGAATCTGTTACACCGCGGCGTGGGGCGACCTGATCGGCTTCGCAGTACTGAATCTGATTGGCCTCGTCTACGCAGTAGCGACGGGTCATTGGCGGCTGCGTCAAATCTACGAGTACGCGTACTTCCCGCTGGTCATTCTAGTGTGGATTTCCGGCGCGCTGGGGCGCCTGCCACGGGTCGGCTCATCGACTAAGGAAGAAGGAACCGAGCGCCGCTACTTTTATGGCGCGGTTTGGGCGGTCTGCGCCGCCGAACCCGCTCTGGGCTTGCTATGGAAGGTGCTGCCTCGTTCACGCACCGGAGACCTGCTTAAGCTGGCGGTATTCGTCGGCACTTTGACGTGTATGGGCTATTGGGCAAAACGCGGCCTCTTGCCGCGAACGCGCCCGATTGTGCCCGGCGAATGGGCGATTTCGGACTGACCGTGAACTTTGTACTCGCGGCGCTGGGAACTCTTGCGCTCCTTGCACTTGTGGGCTCGATCTACCAACGAGCCGGCCTCTTGAGCGATGCGCGCCGATTCCCTCCTCTGGGCCGCCTGATCGACATTGGCGGCGCCAGATTGCACGTTTACACCACGGGCGAAGGATCGCCGCCCGTGGTCTTTGAGGCTGGCATCGCAGCTACCTCATTGAGTTGGCAGTTAGTGCAGCCGGAAACAGCCAAATTCACGCAGACAGCAAGCTACGATCGCGCTGGACTTGGCTGGAGCGGCGCCGGCCTTCAGCCGCGAACGATCTGGAACGTGGCTGATGAGTTACGGATCCTGCTGGATCGCGCCGAAATTCCGAAACCTCGCATTGTGGTCGCGCATTCCTATGGCGCCCTGGTTGCGATCGCCTACGCTGCGCGCCATCCATCGGAAATCGCCGGCATGGTTCTGGTGGACCCCGTAGCGACCTGCGAGTGGGGCGAGCCATCAGCATCCCATTTGAAGACTCTGCGACGTGGCATTCTGCTCTCACGACGCGGCGCTTTGCTGGCTCGGTTCGGCGTGGTGCGGCTCGCCCTGAGTTTGCTGAGCTCAGGATCGCAACGGATGCCGAAAATGATCGCCCGCGCAAGCAGCGGACATAGCTCCGCCATCACGGATCAACTTGTGGGCCAAGTCCGGAAGCTGCCGAGCAAACTATGGCCCGTCATCCAAGCTCACTGGTGCGATCCGAGGTGCTTTGAAGGTATGGCTCGCTACTTAGAGGCTCTGCCCCGAAGCGCCGCAGCAGTCGCTCAGGAGCTTGGGCCGATGGACGCGGTCCGCGATTTACCGCTTACCGTTCTCTCGGCCGGGAACGCGAGCCCAATCCAGCGCACGGAGCACGAGACTTTGGCGAGACGCTCATCGCAAGGCCAGATCAAAGTTGTACCCGGCAGCGGCCATTGGATCCAACTGGACAGCCCGGACGCGGTGATTCAAGCCATTCGCCAGATAATCAGCGGGAAACGGTAAAACCCAACCCCAATGTCCCGGGCCGGCCGGAAAAGCCATCAGTTGGTGAAACTGAGTCCAGCGTACTTAATCTAACCTTTGTGGGGAGCCCGCTGAAAGTCTGTCTCGGACTGTGGGTCCTGGCGTCGTTGGGGCTGGCGAGGGCCGCGACAACGTCCGAATTTGAGGGTAAGCCTATAGTAGAAATCGAGTTCTCCGCGCCCCAGGCTCTGGACGCAAAAGACTTGGCGCGCGTCCAGCCCTTGAAGAGAGGTCAGCCACTCCGCGCCCAGGACGTAGCCAATGCGATCGACGGCCTTTTCGGAACCGGCCATTTCTCGGATATCGCCGTGGAAGCGGAAGCCTCGGGCAATGGCGTCCTGATCCGGTTTGTAACGAAGAACGTGATGTTCGTAGAAGGGATCTCAGTCTCAGGGAAAATTGTGGATTCGCCTAACCGAGGCCAGGTGCTACAAGCGTTGAACGTGCCTCTCGGGAATGTTTTTCACGAGGAGGATGTAACCCATGCAGTAGAAAGCCTGCAACGGCTGCTTCAAAGCAACGGGTTCTACGAAGCGCAAGTGACTCCAAGCATCACGCCCAATGATACTGACCAGTTGGTTTCGATTCGCTTTCGGATTGACAAAGGTAAGGGCGCAAAATATGAGATGCCGATTGTCGCCGGCGACACCACTTTGTCCGACGACGTAGTGGCGCGCGTAACCGGATGGCGGATTCCCATTATCCATTGGTGGCGGCAGGTCACCGCTGGGCGCACGCGGAAGGGCGTTCAATCGCTGCTGGGTAAATACCAAGGGCAGGATCACCTTACGGCGCGTGTTGAACTCGACAAACTGGATTACGATTCCGAACACCGGCGGGTTCGCCCCAATCTAACCGTCGACGCGGGACCTGAAGTCAAAATTAAAGCGGTCGAAACTAATTTGTCCCGACGGGTATTGAAACGCTACGTGCCGGTCTTCCAGGAGCGCTCGGTCGATAACGACTTGCTGGTCGAGGGGCGCCGCAATCTGCGGGATTATCTGCAGAGCCAAGGCTATTACGATGCCGACGTCGACTTCCGGGTTCAGCCGGTGACGGATGGCAGCCAAACAATTGAATACGTGATTTCACGCGGGCAACGCTTTAAGCTTGCGCACGTGTCAATCGCCGGAAACAAATATTTCGATAGCGATTTGATTCGGGACCGAATGTTTACCTCGCCTGCATCCTTCAGTGTCAGGCATGGCCGCTATAGCGAAGCATTTCTCCGCAAGGACCAGGAGACAATCAGCGCCCTTTATCGCGAGAATGGTTTCCGCGACGTCAAAGTGAATCCGGTGGTGGACCGGCAATATCAGGGCAAGCCTGGGAGAATCGCCGTAACATTTCAGATCGAGGAAGGCCCTCAGTGGATCATCGACCATTTGGAAATTCGCGGAGCCCAGGACAATCTCGCCGAGCTAACCTCACAACTGGCGTCGAGTGCCGGCCAACCATTCTCCGACGCAAACTTGGGCCTTGATCGTACCGCTACGCTGAATTATTACTACGCTCAGGGCTTTCCCGCGGCAACCTTCACTGCTTCCTGGCAACTTACCCAAACTCCCAATCATGTGGACGTGGTGTACGTCATCACCGAAGGCGATCCGCAATATGTTCGCCAGGTAATGGTCTCCGGCCTCAAGACCACGCGCCGCAGCCTTGTTGACAAATACATCACTCTGAAGAGTGGCGATCCGCTCTCTCCAAATGCCGAAGCGGATATACAACGGCGTTTCTACGATCTGGGAATCTTCGCCCGTGTCGACGCCGCGACCGTGAATCCGGACGGCGACACTCGGTTTAAAAATGTCCTCTACAGCTTCGATGAAGCCAACCGGTATACGTTTTCACTGGGATTCGGGGCCCAATTGGCGCGTTTCGGCACGCCCAGCACGACCAGCTTATCGTCGCCCGGCGGAACCACCGGATTCAGCCCGTCGGTTTCTTTCACCGCCACCCGCCTTAATTTTCTGGGCTTGGGCCACACCGTCAGCCTGCGCGGAACTTTTTCGACCATTGAAAAGCTTGGGGCATTGAGCTACCTGCAGCCGCGTTTCCGGGACGTCGATGGCCGAAATATCACCTACACACTCTTATATGACAGCTCTTTGGATGTGCGTACGTTCGCATCCCGGCGCGAAGAGGGATCGATCCAGCTTTCCCAGCGTTTTAGCAAAAGCCTGAATGGCCTGTTCCAATTTTCGTATCGCCGTGTGAGCGTCAGTCGAGTAGTGATACCGGAGTTGCTGATTCCTCAATTGGTGCAACCGGCGCGCATTGGAATACTTTCAGCGACCTTTATCCATGACCGCCGCGACAATCCGGCGGATTCGCATCGCGGCAGCTACACGACCGTGAACTTTGGCGCTGCGCACAGAGTCTTTGGTTCACAAAGGGGGTTTGGCCGCGTGCTGATCCGCAACGCAACCTACTACTCGCTCACGAAAACCATTGTGCTGGCGCGCCAAACCCAGTTCGGAGTAATCGCGCCCTTCTCTCCGCCCGCTGGGCTCACCGATCAGGAATCGGTGCCTCTTCCGGAGCGCTTTTTCGGTGGCGGTGCGGATTCCCTGCGAGCGTTTCCGTACAATCAGGCGGGTCCGCGAGATATCGGTGCGCCCACGACTGCCGGCGGGCCGTCCTATCAGCCTACCGGCTTTCCGCTGGGCGGCGATGCTCTGTTCTTCAACAATGTTGAACTACGGTTTCCCTTGATCGGGAGCAACATCAAGGGCGTGTTCTTCCACGACATGGGGAATGTTTATAGCAGCCTCGGCCATCTTTCGCTCCGCTTCCATCAACGCGATTCAAAGGATTTCGACTACGGCGTCCATGCCGTGGGCTTCGGAATCCGTTACCAGACTCCGATCGGGCCCATTCGTGGGGATCTGGCGTACAGCATCAAACCGCCATCGTTCGTGGGATTCAAGGGGACACCAGACCAGCTCCTGCAGTGCAACCCTAATCTGCCCCCCGCTTCCTCGCCCAGCTTCTGCCAAGGAGTTCCCCAGCGCACCAGCCATTTTCAATTCTTCTTTTCGATTGGACAGACCTTTTGAACCCGCTCAGCATAGCTTCGCGAATTGTACTCTGCTCCTCGATAGCCGTGGCGGCGGCAGATCCTAACGCAGTGGTGTTGGACCGGATCGCCGTCATCGTGGGGAAGCGCGTGATTAAGACCAGCAATATTGATGTAGACCTGCGTCTCACCGCATTCCTCAATCGGGAACCAGCTCGCACCGACTCCGACAATAAGCACCGTTCAGCGGAACGCTTGATCGATCAGGAAATCATTCGACAGGAGATTATCAACGGCGGGTTTCGCCGTCCCGCAGAGAGCCAATCGGCGGCGCTCGAAGCTCAGCTTACACGAGATCGCTTTGGCGGTTCCGACGCGCGGCTGCGGGGGGAACTGACGCGCTACGGCCTGAGCGAGAGCGACCTCCGCGAGCAGTTGCTGTGGCAACTGACGGTCCTTAGTTTCATCGAACAACGTTTTCAAGGCGGCGCTGCAGTTGCGGACGAGGATGTGCGCTCCTACTACGATCAGCATCTGGCGGAACTACGCCGCCAAAATCCACAGGCCAGCAGCTACGAGGCCCTACAGCCACAGATCCGGAAGCTTCTCGAAGGCGAGCGCGTGAATCAAAATTTCAACCAGTGGCTCAGCCAGGCTCGCAATCGCTACCGGATCGAATATAAACAGGAGGCACTGAAATGAACCGGCGCACCAAGCTCCTGATTAAAATCGTCGTCGCCGCGGCCGCTTTGGGCGCCGTGTTGGCCATAACCGCGGTGCTTGTAGTGCAAACGGACTGGTTTCGTCAATACGTAAAAAACAAGATCATAACCTCGACCGAGAGCGGAACGGGCGGGAGAGTCGAAATCGGATCCTTTACGTTCGACTGGAGGCACCTGCGTTCCACCTTCACGCACTTTGTCGTACATGGAAAGGAATCCGCCGGAGCGCCCCCGTATCTGCAGGCCGAACGCGCCCAGGTGGACATTCGTCTATTCACCAGCACTCATCACTTGCTCGACGTAACATCGCTGGTAATCGATAGGCCTCAGGCAAACATTATGGTGTTCCCCGATGGCCACACTAACATTCCAACGCCCAAGACGAAGACCGAATCGAAGCAAACCCCTCTCGAGACGGTGGTTGATCTGGCAGTCGGCCACTTCGCATTGAATGACGGCCGGATTGTTTTTGCCTCCCAGCAGCATGATTTGAACATTCAAGGCACCAACTTGCGCATGAACCTCGCGTTTAACGTGCTTACACAAGGATACGAAGGCAGGCTGGTGTTTGAACCGATATACGTCGTCTCAGGCCGAAACACGCCGGCCCAATTCGCGGTCACGCTACCGATGACGCTGCAGAAGGATAAGATCGCCTTTCGAAACGCCACCATCGCTACGCCGCGATCTTCACTTACGGTCAATGGCTCTGTGGAGAATCTCAGAGATCCTAGTATCGCGGCGCAGGTCACCGGTCGCGTTGCCATGGCCGATGTGCGCGCCGCCGCGAATCTTCCGTGGAAGACGGATCCGCCGGGTCCGCTCTCAACGCTCGATATAAATGCAAACGCGATCGTCTCGAATCAAAGAATTCGTGTGAACGCGCTGCAACTCGCTTTGGGAAGCTCAAGCGTATTCGCCTCAGGTGCTTTGAAGGAAACGAGTGGGCGCTCCGATCTGAAGTTCGAAAGTAATCTGGCTGTCGGCGAACTTGGCCGCCTTGCAAATATCGCCGCGCGTCCTGACGGAAGGATGACCGTGAAAGGTACCGCCAGTCTAAATTCCGACAACGACTATAGCGTCACGGGCAGAATCCAGGCGGAGCACGTGTCATTTCAGCAAGGCAGCCAGCGGATCGTCGGCGTGAATATGGTTGGAGCTGCGGCAATGGATCCCCATGCCATCTCTCTGAACGACTTCCGGATCACAGCCTACGGAGCCGAAATACGTGGCAACGCGTCCCTGCATGACTTCGCCCGGTATCAAGTGCGCGGCGCAGTACGTAACCTGGCTTTACGGGCGATCGCGCAGGTAGGTGGTTATCAAGGACTCGGATACGACGGCATCATAAGCGGTCCGATCGACGCTCGCGGAGATTTGAATGCGCCCAAGGACCACAACTTGGAAGCGGACGCGCGGCTTTCACTTTCTCCGAGCGGTTCGAAGGGTGTTCCCGTGTCGGGCAAGATTAACGTTGCCTATCGTGAAGCCGCTGACGATCTGACGCTCGACACTTCATACCTAGCGCTGCCGCATACGCGCTTGAACCTTCGCGGCTCCGTCAAGAATCAATTGCAGATCGCGCTTTCCAGCACGGATTTGAACGATGTATTCACTGCCATCAGGGGGACGGCTTCTCCCGTCACCTTCAACCGCGGCCGTGTCACGTTTACGGCGACTGTCATGGGCGGACTCACTTCCCCTGAAATAGCCGGACACCTGGCGGCCGTCAAGTTTCAAATTCTTGGCCGCCGATTCGACAATCTGGATGCCGATGCGCTGCTCTCAAGAAATCAAGCTGCCGTGCGCAATGGGAGCGTCACGCGGGACAGCATGCAGGCGCATTTTTCGGCCGCCGTCGGACTCCGGGACTGGAAGGCGCTGCCCGATCGGCCCGTCGCCGCAGAGGTCACAACTCAGAACGCAGATCTCGCCGATGCCATCGCCCTCGCCGGCCAGCAGAGCGATCAGTACTCGGGAATGTTCAATGCGGCGGCGCATGTTACCGGCACTGTCGGCAACCCTCGCGGGACCGGCAGCATTCAAGCCAACAACGGTACGCTCCAAGACCAGGCCTTCGATAGGATGCAAGCTCAGTTCAATCTCACCGACCAAAACATTGCGCTCAGCAATGCGTCGCTCGAAACAACAGCGGGCCGCGTCGATTTGGCAGCTGAATTCCAGCATCCCCGCGACAGCGTCACCAGAGGCCGACTCCATGCCCGTATGCAAAGCAACGGGATCAATCTAGCGAATCTCACGCCTCTTCAGCGAGCACGGCCCAACACAGCAGGCGTCGTGCAGTTGAATAGCGACGTCACGGGCACGCTTTCTGAGAATCGAACTGGGGCATCGAACGCTCCGCGCTTTATACTGACGACAATCACCGCCGACGGATCCGTGCGTGGACTACACGCCGATGGTCAGAACTACGGTGATTTGACCGCCAACGCCCGCACCTCTGGAAACACCGTCAGTTACAATCTCACCTCGGATTTTGCAGGATCGAACGTCAAACTAGCGGGCAGCACGCAACTCGCCCCAGGTTACTCGTCCAGCCTTGAGGCGCAGCTCAGCGGGCTGCCCGTGGAACGCGTGTTCGCGCTCGTCCGGCGAACAGACATTCGAGTCAAAGGGAATCTTTCCGGAACTGCGCGTTTGAGCGGGACTCTTGATAACCCTCAAGGCGAGATGAATATGGATCTCGCGAACGCCGTGCTCTACGACGAGTCGCTCGATCACCTGCGCGCCCGCGCCGTTTATAGGGCGCAAGACATCGACGTCCAGCAATTGCAGATTTCAGCGGGCCCTTCGCATTTGGATCTGACGGCGCACTACGCGCACCCTCAAGGCGTTTGGGATTCTGGGAACTTCGAGATCCGAGTTAACGACGGGCGCGTCGACATCGCCCGCGTAAAGTATCTGCAAAGTAAATGGCCCGCATTAGGCGGGGTTCTGCAGATTTCCGGCGATGGGCGCGGGCAAGTACAGGCTGCGGAGCCGCGCTTCCTGGTGCGAGACTTGAATGCCAACATCAAAGCCAGTTCGGTCACCGCCAGGGGAGTCAAGTTTGGTGATGCTAGCCTGGCCGCCCACACATCAGCCGGCAAACTCAACTTTATGCTGGATTCGAATTTGGCGGACGCCACCGTTCACGGACAGGGCAATGCGACGTTATTGGGCGACTATCCGATAGACGCCCAATTGTCTTTCGCTAATGCCAGTTGGACGCGAGTTAGCAATCTGCTCGGTAAAGGGCCTTCCGGTTTTGAAGCAGTCGTAGACGGACAGATCACTGCTCGCGGGCCGGCCCTGAAAAGCGATCAGATGGACGGATCACTCCAGGTTTCGCGATTGCGGCTGAATACCGTTAGTAGCGGGTCTCGATCCAGCGCTGGAGTCTCCTTGCAAAACCAGGGTCCGATCGCCGCTACCCTGGATCGCGGAGTGATTCACATTCAAAGCGCTCACGTGGTCGGTCCGCAGACCGACCTGCAGTTCAGCGGGACCGCCCCATTGCACGGCGACGGCATGAATATGGAGGGACATGGCAGTGTCAATCTGGCCTTGCTGCGGAGCTTAAGTCCCGATATCGATTCCTCCGGAAGTGTCACCCTGACGGCCACTGTTCGCGGAGCGATGACTGATCCGCGAATCTCAGGGCAGATCGAATTGCACAACGGAACATTCACCTATGCGGATATTGGAAACGGGCTGGCAAATGCAAATGGAACGATCCAGTTCAATGGCAACGCCGCGTCGTTTCGCAATCTCACCGCTGAATCCGGCGGAGGCAAGCTCACGCTCAGCGGGTTCGCGGCCCTTAGGGACGGCGTGCGATTGGGACTTCGAGCGAACGCTTCCAAAATACGCGTGCGCCTCCAACAGGGCGTCAGCGCCGTGGCTAACGGCAATATTAATTTAACTGGCACCCTGGAAAACAATCTGCTGTCGGGAACCGTCAACTTGGATAGCGTAACTTATGCGCCGCAGACCGATCTTGCCTCGATTCTGAGTCAAGCGCCCACCGTGGCTGAGACTGGCGCGCCCTCTTTCCTCGACAACATGAAACTTGACGTCCGGATCAAGTCACTTACTTCGACAACCATTCAATCGTCACTCGCCGAAAATCTAAACTTCGATGCCGATTTACAGTTGCGCGGGACGGCAAGCCATCCAGGAATGCTGGGACGGATCACGTGTAACGAAGGTCAGCTGGTTTTGTTTGGGTCGACGTACACAGTAGACTCCGGCGTCATTGGGTTTTTTAATCCTTCCCGCATCGAACCGAGACTTAATTTGAACCTCGAGACTCAGGCCAAGGGCGTAACCGTTTCGCTCAGGGTGACCGGGCCGCTGGATAATTTACAGTTGAGCTACACCTCTGACCCGCCTCTCCAATTTCAAGAGATCGTTAGCCTGCTGGCAGCTGGCGCGACTCCGACATCGGATCCCACGCTGCTCGCAAATCAGCCCCCGCAACCGTCGCAGAGTTTCCAGCAAATGGGAGAGTCCGCTTTGCTTGGAAGAGCGGTCGCGGACCCCGTGGCTGGCCGGCTGCAAAGAGTGTTTGGCGTGAGTCAACTGAAAATCGATCCCTCGTTCACCAGCGGTTCGGATACGCCGAACGCAACACTCTCCCTGCAGCAACGCGTTGCAAGCAACGTCATGTTCACCTATGTAACGGGAGTCAGTGACGCGAATGCCCAAACGATCCGCGTGGAATGGACCTTTAGTCCGCAATGGGCTGCGACGGCGATGCGCAATCAAAATGGAGTTGTAAGCGTCAATCTAGTCTATAAACGTCAAGTTCGCTGATGTACTAACGATGGATCAGTCAACCGTGCTCAGTTTCCGGCGATCGTTCCTATTGGGATGCGCGCTGCCGGTAGCGCGCGACCAGGTAAGACCATCGGACGCCGTAGCTGGGGAACGCGCATTCCGAGTCTCCCGCTTTTTCAGGGATCGTGGCCACCTTTTTGAAGCCCGCTTCTTTCCAGCCGGCGTTTTTGAAGTCGGGAAGCGCGAAAAAGCGCGCATCCGGCGACATCATTGCAATCGAGTCTTTGACTTTTGCTTCTAACTCTTCAAGCATCCCAACGGTCGGCAGCTCGGTTCCGCTAAACTGCAATTCCTCGAGGCACGGATTTTCACCCTTCCGGTGGACATGAACCCGCACGATTCGCAGTAACGCAGGGCCGCCGGGGAGATCGAGTGCGAGCACATCTCCAGCGACTAGACCGCAGCTGGGCCGTGGAGGCGGCTTGAGACGCGCGCGGGCAGGCTGGGGTCCTGTCAGTTGCTCCCTGGCCTTCGCCAGAACTTGCTTCCGCTTGGCGAGCGACTTCGGATCGTCAATGGCCCAGACAGAAAGGTCCCCGCCCTGCTCAATGGCGGCTAAGGCCCGGTCCCGAATGACCGGATCCAGACGACCGACTTTGGACTGTGTTACCGCAAGCGCAAGAATGGCGGAAGTGCCGTCGTCCGGGTCATCCAGCGAAGCCTGATATTTCGCGGTGATCTGGCGAGTAGCTTCCGCGTCATCGACCCCGTCTTCAATCAGTTCACGATAGTGGTCGCGTATGTCGCACGCAAGATCATTTGAGAAGAGTGCGGTGCCCCAAACGCCCATACCCCGGATTCTAGCAGCCACTAAGATTAGTACCGGCGATTACTCTGGCCGGTTCAGAAATCCGAAGTAGCGCCCGCACCTCCCGAATCTCCCCCACCGAAGCGCACCTCGGGACTGACTGTTTGCGGACCTGGGGTTATCGCGTGCGGCACTGCGAGGCCCAATGCGGCGGACCCGGCGTCCATCCACTGTTTATCCTTCCCCGAGAGCCGCTGCGCGGTAAAGCCGTGGCGAATTCCGCCCGGCCCGGCGGCGAGCCAGCGGCGAATGATGAGCGCCACACCGATCAACAATGCGCCCAGGAGCATGGGATCCCAGGTATGCCGCTGCCATCCGAGATAAGGCTTATTGGTCACCAGCGTCAGGATCCCGGCGATCGCGCCCACTGCAATGACGAAGCGGTCTTTCCGGCGGACGCCGCGCACGAGTATAGCGGGTGGCAGGCACCAGATCAGCACCCAGGTGGTCCAGTAGAACGTCCTCGGGAATTCGGTGGTTGTCAGAGGACCAACCCACCACTGCCTGAGTAGGTCCACTGAGGAAAGGTGGAGGTTGAACGCGACGTAGATGCCGAGCCAAAGGAGCGCTTCGACGATCGAATAGTCCTGATTGAGGAACGAGAAGCGGTGACGGGAGCGCACGGCGGTGACAGCGATCAGGCCGGCTGCATAGAACGCCGCGACGATTACATGTTGTACGGAATGGGACGATGTCCAGTAGCCTGGCACCCAGATGACGAAGATCATCGCGGCGAGAAATGCGTAGGGGAGCCCGAAGCGATGCCATATCCAGAGTGACGCGAGGATACCGGCGGTTGGGACCAAGACCTCCGCGCTGCTGGACAAAAGAGGCAACATCCCGGCGCATAGGAAGGCTACCGAACAGACGGCTAAAGCTTCTTCGATCCCATAGCAATAGAAGCGGAATTGCTTAACAGCGAATTCGGCGCCCGCATAGCAGAGGGCGGCGAAGATCAGCAGGAAAACGCCTGCGGTTTGTTGCGACGGCCGCGTGACTACGGAGAACAGCAGGGCGGCAGCGACTGCAATGATCAGCGTGAAGAGGAACAAGACGAGCCGCAGGAAAATGTTGGTGCGGCGGAGTTCACAATCGGTTTCCGGCACCATGCGATGGTGCTGCGCTCCGGTGATGAAACCTTCGTCGGCCCAGTCCTTCAGCAGATTGCGCGCGCGGAGTGCTTCTTCGGCGGATGCGCTGTAGGCTCTCATGCTTCCTTCCCGAAGCGGCGCGCGATCAGGATCAGCATCACCAGCATGGCGGCGCCGGTGACGACGAAATAACTGAAGATGGCAGTCCCGTCGTTTAAATCGCGGATCAGGATCGAACTGACGCCGATGTAGCCGTAGACCGCTGCGTAGGCGACGAAGGAGAACTGCCGGCGCGAGAGTCCCCAGGCGAGCGACGCGGCGCAGGCGGCTAGGAGAGCCAGAAGCCATAGGACGGGGTTCTGGCGATTGAAGACTCCGGAGAGCAGTGCCCAAACGAGAACGTTGGCCGCGATGTTCAGATAAGTTTCGAAGAAATGCGGCTTCACGTCGCGGCGCTGGAGGATGGTTCCGGCGGCGCCGACGAACAGACTGTAGACGATCGCATATTGGCGATAACTTGGGTCTTGATGTGACGGCCAGTGGGAGATAGTAAGCCCGAACCATCCTGCGAGCGAAGACAACGCGAGGGCGAGCACGAAGCGGTTGTCGAAACGATAAGCAAGGAAGAAATAGAGGCCGGCGGTCGCCAGCAGATACAGATCCCACTGTCCAGAGAACAGATGAAACCGCTTCTCGATGTAAGCGAGTTCCACGGACCAGACGAGGCTGCCGAGGTAAAGCACGTAATCGAATACGAGACTGGGCGAAGGAACTTCCGCAGAGGACCAGGCAGACGCGCGGGAGAAGCAGTACCAAAAACAGGCAGCGAGCATCGCGGAAAGGACGCTCAGAACCAGGACGTCGCCGAGTTGCTGCGACCAGGTGCCGACGGTCCAGCCGAGGCCGGCGACGAACGCGAGGATACCGGCGTAAAGGAGAAGGTTCAGCTCAAGAAAAAGGGAGAACGGTTCTCCACGGGAAAGGCCTGCCAGGAGCGTGTGCTGCTCCGGCGATAGAATGCCCTGCCCCTTCCATTGCTCCAACCGCGTGAGGATTGTCATGAACTCTTTTAATGTTCGACAGGTAAAGGTTCGTCCGAAGCTAGCGTTCGATCAGGGCGCCGCTTCTTCGGCCCTTGAATTCACCCATCATACATTGCAATAAGTTCACTACGTGGAAAATCGACTCGAAGTGGCGCCCAGGATACGGCGCTACAGGAGGCGGAAGTTTACTTCGATCGTGGCCATAACAGGGACGGGTTTGCCATCTTTCAGTCCAGGCTTGAATCTCCACTGCGAGACAGCCTCGATTGCTTTCTGATCCAAACCCAGGCCCAGCGAACGAAACACTCTGACATTCCTCGGACGGCCCAACTCATCGACGACGACCGAGAGCACAACAGTACCCTGCCACTTGGCTTTGCGAGCTTCTTCCGAATACTCGGGCTCAACTTTGCTCAGAACGCTAGGCGCAGTGACTCCGCCGCCGATTCGATAGGCCGCGCCGCCGAAGCCGCCGTCCAAACCCAGGCCCACGCCGGCTCCTTTTCCCCCGCCAGCACCGCCATCTCCACCGATTCCAATTCCTCCGCCGGATC
>Ga0157375_10000741_pt1 | contig 28635 bp, 21 predicted proteins | sample M35metaG_FD_115311 | JGI IMG/M metagenome (GOLD analysis project Ga0157375, IMG submission 115311) | Miscanthus rhizosphere microbial communities from Kellogg Biological Station, Michigan, USA - M3-5 metaG | ecosystem: Host-associated > Plants > Roots > Rhizosphere > Soil | place: USA: Michigan... | reverse complement strand
GTCCCCGATGCGCGCGTTTTTATCGATGATGGCACGGTCTATCACGCAGTTGCGCCCAACCCCGATGGCGGGAACATCGGGGGACGTCGGCGGCGCTGAGGCTTCGAAAAAGTCACCGCCCATGATCACGCTGTTGCGAATGGTGGCGCCGCTGCGGATGATGCTGCGCACGCCGATCACGCTCCGTTCGATATGCGCGTCGGAAATGATGCAGCCATCGGAAATGATCGCCTGCCGCAGGGTTGCACCATTGATCTTACTCCCGGGCAGGAACCGGGGGTGAGTGTAAATCGGAGCGTTCGCTTCGAAAAAGCTGTATTGCGGCTCGAGGTTTGTCAGGTCGAGATTCGCCTCGTAGAAAGCGCGGATGGTCCCGATGTCCTCCCAGTAACCTTGGAAGATGTAGGCGTTCACGTGCCGCTCCCCGATGGCTTGGGGGATGACGTGCTTTCCGAAGTCGTCGAGGGTGCTGTCGAGGCATTCAATCAAGACCTGGCGATTGAAAACGTAGATGCCCATCGAAGCTTGGAAGAGTTCCTCGTTCGGGTTGCTCCCGATGGATTCGAGAAGTTCGCGATCCAGTTTCAACTCGTCGAGCACGGCCGCTTCCTTTGGCTTCTCCTCGAAGCGCGTGATCTTGCGATCGGGTCCGCTCAACATGATCCCGAAATCCGAAGCCGCCGTTCGCTGCACTGGCGTTGTCGCAAGGGTGATCTCCGCTCCGGAGAGAATGTGCTGATGGAGCAGAATGCGAAAATCCATCCGGTAAAGCTGGTCACCGCTCAGAATGAGGAAATAATCGTAGGGCTGCTCGAGGAAATAACGCAAGTTTTGGCGGACAGCGTCGGCCGTGCCCTGATACCACTGCGCGCCTTCTGGCGTTTGTTGCGCGGCGAGGATGTCGACGAAGCTGCGCGAAAAATTATCGAACTTGTAGCTCGCCTGAATGTGGCGATGAAGCGACATGCTGTTGAACTGGGTCAATACGTAGATCGAGCGCAGCCCTGAATTCAGGCAATTGCTGATCGGGATATCGACCAGGCGATATTTTCCTCCTAACGGCACCGCCGGCTTGGAGCGGTCTTTGGTCAACGGAAACAGGCGGGTTCCCGCGCCGCCGCCCATGATGATGGAGAGCGTGCGCTGGGTCGTGCCCGGTGGCAGTGCAGGAGGCTGAGCCATGTGAAGTCGGTCAGCTTACACCGAATCGCGCGCTCCGGCGCAAGCCGATGTTTCAGCGGTTAGATTCACGGCTCGCCCGCCTTCCTTGCGCTGGGAGGCCGTCGATGTCACGCTTCCGCCCTGACTCATGTGTGGCATCGTCGGATACGTCGGAAAAGCGGAAGCTGCGCCCATCTTACTTGATGGTCTGCGCCGGCTCGAATACCGCGGTTACGACTCCGCCGGGGTCGCGATCGTGGACGGCGATCATGTCGAGACGCGAAAATGCGCGGGGCGCATTGCCGGGCTTTCCCAACTTCTCTCCGAATCGCCTGCGCCGGGGCATTACGGAATCAGCCACACGCGCTGGGCTACCCACGGCAAGCCGACCGATCAGAATGCGCATCCGCATTTCGACGAGAGCGGCAAGCTCGCACTTGTCCATAACGGCGTGATTGAGAATTACCAGCAGATTAAGGACGCGCTTTTGCAGGAAGGCCCGCACCACTTCGCCTCCGACACCGACACCGAAGTGCTCGCGCATTTGGTCGGAAAAATTTACGATGACTCCGCCGTCGGCGTGGCCGATCCGTGCCGGCACAAGGCGCTGCTCGTGGAAGCGCTCCGTACCGCGTTGCAACAAGTCATTGGCACTTACGGCATCGCCATTGTGCACGCCGATATTCCCGATTTTATCGTCGGAGCCCGCCGCGGCAGTCCGCTTGTCCTCGGCGTCGGGAAAGATGAAAATTTTCTCGCCAGCGACGTGAGCGCGATCGTTGCCCATACCCGCGACGCGGTTTATCTGAACGACTTTGACCTCGTCGCGGTCGAACGCGACCGGTTCGAGATCAGCTCGCTGGCCGGCGAGCGCGGCAACCACTCGATCAGCAAAGTCGAGTTCACCGCCGAGGACATCAAGAAGGGCGATTACCCGCACTACATGCTCAAGGAGATCTTTGAGCAGCCCGGCTCCGTCCGCGATGCCATGCGCGGCCGCCTTAGCCTTGAGGAATGCACCGCCAAACTTGGGGGTTTGGACATGATGCCGGCCCAACTGCGCGATGTCGGCCGGGTTGTCCTGACCGGCTGCGGGACCGCGCTCCATGCCGGGATGGTGGGCGAATATTTGATCGAACAGCTTGCTCACATTCCGACGGAGGTGGAATACGCGAGCGAGTTTCGCCATCGCAACACGCCCATGACCGGCGATACTCTCGTCTTCGCCATCAGCCAGAGTGGCGAAACCGCCGACACGTTAGGCGCGCTTCGCGAAAGCCAGCGCAAGGGCTTCCGCACCCTCGGCATTTGCAACAACGTCGCGAGCACCATTGCGCGCGAGAGCGATGGCGGCGTTTACATGCATGCCGGGCCGGAGATCGGGGTCGCCGCGACCAAATCATTTACCTCCCAGGTCGTGATCCTGACCCTGATTGGCTTATTGTTAGGCCGGATGCGGCATCTCTCGACCGCGGAAGGGACCGCCATCATCGAAGCGCTCGAATCTCTGCCCGAGAAGATCGAGCAGATCCTGAAAATGAGCGACCCCATCAAGGAGGTCGCGAAAAAATATGCCGCCTCGACCGGCCTGCTATTCTTCGGCCGGCAGCTCAATTTCCCGATTGCGCTGGAAGCGGCGCTGAAGGTGAAAGAGATCACCTATCTCTATGCCGAGGGTCACCCGAGCGCGGAGTTGAAGCACGGCATCATCGCGCTCGTGAAACCCGAGTTGCCGTCCATTTTCATCGTGCCAGACGATGTCGTTTTTTCCAAGAATCTGAACAACATCGAGCAGGTCCGGGCGCGCAAGGGTCCGATCATCGCGGTCACGACAGAGAGCGGCGCGGCCAAGCTAAAGGGCATCGCGGACGACCTGATCGTTGTGCCAAACGCGGACAATATCGTGATGCCGGTGCTGACCGTGATCCCGCTGCAACTCTTCGCCTACCATCTCGCCGTCGCCCTTGGCCGCGATGTCGATAAACCTCGCAACTTGGCAAAAAGCGTCACGGTAGAGTGATCTAGACGTTTGGCGGTGCGAAACGCGCCCCCCAGGGTGGCTGGCTGACGCGAGCTTTGCCGATACCCGAGCTTCCCCAGGAAGGCGTCCAAAAGGCACTTCAATGGGTCCCGGGTCCGGCGCCTTTGACCCCGACGCGGGCGAGATATTCCTCTACGCTTAAAAGGTTAGCGGCCCCGCGTTGCACGATCTTGAGGAGCGTGTCCATGGAGGAGACCTCTTCGAGCTGCTCGGTCAGGAACCATTGCAGGAAATTATTCGTGATGAAGTCGTTCTCGGAGCGCGCCAATTCGACGAGCGCGTTGATCTGGTGAGTCACTTCGACTTCCTGGTCGAGGGAAAGCTGGATCGCTTCCTCGGCGTCCTTGAAGGTGGGCTGCGGTGCGGCGATGGCCGGGATCACGACGCCTCCGCCAGCGTCGACCACATATTTGATGAAGCGCATGGCGTGATCGTTTTCTTCCGCGGCCTGGCGGAAAAAATGGGCGGCTAATTGCGGAAGCGCATCGCTCGAGAAATAAGCGGCGATCGCGACGTATTGGAGCGATGCGCCAAACTCGTTGCCGATCTGTTTGTTGATCGCGTCGACCACTTTCTTGTTCGTCAGCATGGAAGCGTCCTCCGGTTAAGATTTCTCCAAGGGCCGGCCCTGCGCAATGCTCGGCGGACCGCTCTCCAATATGGATGAAGAACCTCTGTTGGCCAACGACGGTTTGGCGTCCCCTCCTTCTTGGCGGGCCACGCTGGCAGAAGGCAATTCGTTAGGATCAACTGCGCTTGCCTGCAACCATCCGGTAAATCAGGAGGAGCAGCATCGCGCCGATAATCGAAGCGATAAAGCCCGCCGGCTGGTTCGGTTCATACCAATGCAGCATGCGACCGAGAAAGCCGGCCACGAATGCCCCCGCGATGCCGAGCAGGATGGTGATAATGCAACCGCCGGGGTCTTTGCCCGGCATGAGGAGTTTGGCGATCACGCCAACGACGAGGCCGATAACTATGGTCCAGAAAAATGCCATCATGGTTTGATGCTAGGAATCGGCGGCGGAAAGAGCAACGGATTTTTCAAGCTACAATTCGACCACCTGCGCACTCTGAATGTCATCGCTGGCGCCGATCTCAGCGAGCAATTCGGGGAGCGGCGCGGTGTCGAGATTGAGGACGGTCAGGGCGCGCCCGCCCGCCTGGTTTCGGCTCAGCGACATGGTCGCGATGTTGACGCCGTGGGCGCCAAGAAGCGTCCCGATGCGCCCGACCATGCCGGGCCGGTCGGTGTTCTCGAGCACGAGCAAGACTCCCTGTGGTCGCGCTTCAACCGGCCGGTGGTTGATACTGACAATGCGGGGGGTGACGCCGAAAAATGCGCCCGCGACGGAGAGCGATTTGCCTTCCGCCTCCGCCGAAAGCTCCAAAAGATCGGTGTAGTCGCCCGGCGCGCTGAGGCGCGATTCGGTGACCTTGATGCCTAACGTTTCCGCAAAAGCGGGCGCGTTGACTTCGTTGACGTCGTCGCCGCCGGCGAGGTGGAGGAATCCTTTCAGGATCGAGCGGGTGATTGCCGTGGTGTCGACTTCGTTCACCTTGCCGCTGTAATTGATGTGCAAGGTCTCGACGCGACGGGGCGCAATCTGCGACAGGAAACGCCCCAGCTTTTCGCCAAAGCGGAGGTGCGGTCCGACGATCGCGAGGGTTTTGGCGTCGAGGTTTGGCATGTTAATGGCGTTGCGGATCGTGCCCTCGAGAAGCGCTGCGCGAATAGCCTGTGCGATCTCGATCCCGACGCTCTCCTGTGCTTCCACCGTAGAAGCGCCGAGGTGGGGGGTGAGAATCAAATTGGGAATGCCGCGCAAGGGCGAATCGGGCGGCAACGGTTCGGTTTCGAAAACATCCAAAGCCGCGCCCGCGACCTGGCCACTGGCCAGGGCGGCAAGGAGCGCGGTTTCGTCGATCAACCCGCCGCGCGCGCAATTGATCAGGCGCACACCGCGTTTCGTTTTCGTTAGGCGAGCGGCGTCGAGGAGGTGGCGCGTTTCTGAAGTGAGCGGGGTGTGAAGGGTGAGAAAATCGGCCAGGGGCAGGAGTTCATCGATTTCTTCGACCAGCTCCACTTGCAGCGCACGCGCGCGACTTGACGACAAATACGGATCGTAAGCGAGGACGCGCATCCCAAAAGCGATCGCGCGCCGGCATAGCTCCGAGCCAATCCGGCCCATGCCGATGATGCCTAACGTTTTGTTGTAAAGCTCCGTTCCCTCAAAATTCTTCCGGTCCCATTTGCCGGATTGCAGATTGGCGTGCGCTTGCGGAATTTTGCGCGCGACCGAGACGAGGAGGGAGAAGGCGTGCTCGGCGGTCGAAATCGTGTTCCCGCCCGGCGTATTCATCACGATCACTCCGCGCCGCGTGGCGCTTTCGACATCGACGTTATCGACGCCCACTCCGGCCCGGCCCACCACGCGCAAGCGCGTGCCCGCCTGCAAAATCGCCGCCGTCACTTTCGTCTGGCTGCGCACAACAATGGCATTGAAATCTGGAATGATTTTGACCAGCTCCGCCTCACTCAAGCCGGTCTGTAGACTGACGGTCAGTTCGCCGCCTGCGGCCAGTTCATCAATTCCCCGCTGGGAAATTGCATCTGCCACCAAGACGTTGCCGCGATTGGGCGGCTTCATCCGAAGATCACCAGGCGAATGCTCTCCGGCAGGTTTTGCGCGATCTGGGTCGCGACGCTGCCGCGGAGCAAATCCGCGAGGGAGCGCCGCTGCGACGCGCCGAGGATGATGTAATCTACGCCTAACGTGGCCGCGAGATCGAGAATGGTGGCGGAGGCGTCCTCACTCACCGCGTAGACCGGCTGCACGCAAACACGGCGTGCGTCGCCTTCCTTGATCATGAGCGACATGATCGCCGCGGCTTGCGGATCGTCTTTCCATTTTGTGCTCCCGACCAGCTTCGGCGCGCCGGCGAAATAAACTGCGATCTCCTTGATGTAAACGACACAGAGGACCGCCTTGCGCAGTTGCGCTTCCTCGAGCGCAAAATTTAAAACCGGATTGATGCCGCGCGCTGCGACCATGATTTTCTGCCCTTCTTCGAGCCGCGGCTTCATCGTGGCGGGAAGATCGGGCGCGACCATTTCCGCGACTTCCCTCGTCATGGTGACGGTCTTTAACCCGGAGAGTTTGTGCGAGTAGGCGCGCAGGGCGAGACCGATGAAGAGGACGCAGAAAGCGAAAAAGAGCGCGTCCGGTTTGGTCTTGGCGATCGTCACTTCGACTGCGGCCAGGATGAGAAAAGTGACGCCCATCAGGAGGCGTTGATACCAGGTCAGGTCGAGCCGCTTATTGAAAGTGCAGGAACCCAGATTGACCGCGATCGCGCCGACCACGCCGATGGCGTAAAGCCCGGCCAGTCCCTCGAATTTCGGGGTGACTGCGAGGACGAGAATGGGAATAACGATCGCCACCAGAAGGGGAATGCGGGGCACGCCGTGGCGGTTGAGGCGCGCCAGTTGTTTCGGCATCTCGCCGTCCTGCGCCATCATGTAGATCACGCCGATGAGCGCGACAACGGCGGTGTTGACCGCACTGAAAAGGAGCAGACCGAAAACCACCCCGACGACCAGTCCGAACGCGCTCCCAAACCAGGGCGCGACGACGGCGCTACCGTAGTGTTCGCCCAGAAAACGAAGCATGTCTTCGGAGTGCTTCGTCAAATCGGGGGCATAGCCTGGCGGAAGAGAAAGCATGGCCCAGCCGAGCAGTGCCGTGCCCGCCACCACTTCTATCGCCACCGGGATGATCGCCTGGGCCGCGGTCCGGGTGACTTTCGGATGCTCCGGGGTCGAGCCGGGGTCGAGCTTCATCACGCCGGTTATGTTGGCGACTGCTTCCACGCCGCTCAGTGCGAGGATCACTCCCACAAATTGCGTCCAGGCGATGGTGAGATTTTCGTGCGCGGGCTCGAGGTGCGCCGTGTTTAGGTAGCCGCTGGCCAAGCCGATAATCGCGATCACCGTCAGCACCGCTGGGATGGCGAGGTAAAGCGAGACGCTTCCGCTGTGTTTCGGACCGAAATAATTAATCGCACCGACCACGATCACGAGCGCCATTGTGGTAAGGCGTGCGTATTGTGGCGGGACGCCGAAGTAACTTACCGCCGCCCATCCACTTAGTGCCGCGGTGACGATGAAATTTGCCACCAGCAGAAGCGCGCCGGCCGAGGCGAGGAAACGACTCTGCTTCCGGGCGGCGGAATAGACGCCGCCGCCATCGGGGAAATGCGCGCATACGATGATGTAGTTGAAGCCGACGACGCCGGTCAGCGCGCAGACAGCAAGGATGAGCGGGAACGACGCAAAGCCGGCCGCGACAAAGGCGAGGCCGATGACGTAGGCTTTGCTGGTGCCCCAGTCGCCGTAGAGCAGAGCCGCGGCGCGTTTCCAGTCCACGTTGCGCGGCCGATGCACACCCGGCGCTTCGATTAGAGTTTCAGCCATGAGCGGTGCGAGTGGGAGTAACCCTCGCGTCGCCTTGCGGAGCAAGTGATTTTGTCCTCGGTTGCCTGATTGTTCTCTCTAGAAAGTGAGATTCACCCGCAAACCCGAGACCACTGCGGTCGCCGCCGGCTGAGTGGCTCCGGGCGTGAAGATGAATTGGAGATCGGGTTGGATGGAAAGGTTAGGCGAGAGAACCGCCTGGTAGGTAAGCTCGCAGATCATCTCGTGATGAGCGCGCAGGCCGCGGCCGGAGTCATCGCGCAAATTCGGACTCAATTGGGTGTGGCTGAAACCGAGCCCGACCGTATCGCCCGGTCGCCCCGCGCACCAGCCGCGAAAGTTGAGGCCGACGTCGGCATATAGGCTGACCGTGCTTCGATCTTCCGGGGCGAAACCCACTCGGGTGAAAAAGGAGAGCGCTCGCTCCGCGTTACTTTCCGGGTGCCACAACTCCTGGTCGGCGACGAAGTAAACTGAGTACTCGCCGCCATGCCCGGGGCCACCATCCACGTTCGTGAAGGCTTTCGAGTCGTAGTATCCGCCCAGCTTATAGGTCCCGGAAAGTGGAGGGTCGCCCGTCGTTTCCGGAGACGCGTGGCCCGGATGCGGCGGATTCCAGCGGTATCCGATTTCAGCAAAGATCAGGGTACCGTCGCTGCCGGGAAAGGTGAGCCGGGTGTTGTGTTTGTTGGTCGTGTCCGGCGCGCCCACGTCACCACTGAAACAGGCGACCTCAGCGTAGAAATTTTCGCTCGGTTCGGCCCGCAGGCGTAAACCGGGCGCAGCGATCGGAAAGATTGGTGGGTTCACATTTTGGCTAACGAGCGGGATGGCGCCGAAGGCACTGTTCAGAAAAATCGCCGCGTAGTTGGAGTCAAAAAACTCCACATCGGCGAGGAGTTGCCCGACGCGAATCGAGAATTTTCCGTCGCCAAATGTCTGCTGCAACCAGGTCTCGTAGAGTCGCAAACTATCGTAGGTGTCAATGTTGCTCAGGGTGTTAAAATCATGCACCGCCACACTCGTTAGGCCAGATCCATGCCCATAGAGACCGCGCGCGATCATCGAACCGCCCTTCCAGCCCACCGCCTTTTCCAGATCGATCGCGAAGCCCACGTTCCAGAGGCTTTGCCAGATGGCCCGGCGCGACGTTCCGCCGGCGAAGTTCCCCAAGACCTCCGCATTGATCGTCACCGGAAACGAAATTCCACGGTCCGCGGGAGCGTTGGCCGCCAACGGGCCGGGCTCGTTTTCCGCAGTGCGCGCGCTGCGCACCGCATCCTGGGCGCAGAGCGTGTCTGCCAGGACAAGCAAGGCAACGCTCGCCAGGCGCATGGTCTTGTATCTCCCCAAGAGCAAGTCCTCTCCCCGCACCGCCATGGGTTATGGGTGCATGGCCGCGCGAGCCAGCCCTTTCTCGACCCGGCAGCCGTTAGGCTCGCGGCACCGCATGGCGCTTGAGCCACTGCGCGACGAAACCCGTAAAATCGCGAAAAGTCAGCTCATCTTTTGATTGCCCGAGAGCACGACAGAAAGCCGGGAGATTTTTCGAAAATCGGAGGTAACGCTGATAAATCTTCGGGCCGCCCGGGATGAGTACATCCGGCGGGGCGGCGTCGCGCAGGAAATTGCGCACGGCCGCGATGGCCCGCTCCACATTGCGACCATGGGTGCTAATATCCTGTCCGGCGATGTCCGAGCAAAACTTCCGGTAACGATCGGGTGATCGGTCCAGCACCAAACAGATTTTCTGCCTTTGTTTCTTGCTCCCAAATTCTTTCGCACCGAGAAACATCCCCAGCTCCAGCGGCATGTTGAAGCGCGGCAATCTTGTCTTGGGGCTGAGCTCCGTCCGCGAAATATCGTGAATGCCGATGCGGCACTCCGAAATAATGTTGAGAATCTTACTCACCCGCACCTGGCTGGCGTCGGTGATCTCGAGCGCGCTCCGCGCAACATAACCACAATCATGTACCGTGAAGACGATCGCATGCAAGAGCCTTCGGTAGGCACGATCGAAGGGACAATTGATAAAGACGCTTAGCCGCTCCTCGCCGCGCATCCGGTAGAACCGTCAATGGCTGGCGGCCGCACCGGGCTTCCGTGGGCGTGACGTAGTCCGCACCTGTCGCCCCGCCTGGTGGCCAGTTGCTTGATCGCCTTCGACGTTGCGAATCGCGCGCTCAATCTGTTCCCGGGTGAAATTGCCCGTGAACTTCGCATCACGCACCACCCGGAGTTCCTTTTCTGACATGCTGATATTTAACCAGCAGAATCGATTCCTGTCACGCCTCGCTTTCCTCCGCCTCAGGCATAGACGAGCAAGTCAATCTCCTCCGGGAGCATATGGGAAACTTCCCTAACGAGATTGCCGCGGAGAAGGTTGCTCATGGCGTGTCGACGTGGTGCTCCGAGAACGAGTCGGGAAGCGCCTAACGTGGCCGCAATGTCGACGATGGTTTGCGAAGCCGAGTCGCTCACGGCGTAGCAAAAAAGGGGCGGGGGATTGGGAAACCGTGCCTGAGCGTCTTCGAAAATCGCGCGCGCCTCGGGGTCGTCCTGCCATTTGCGGTGAGCGTCCTGCTCGGTCATGAAACGCTGTTCCCGGACGAAGAGAAGATAAAGTCGGCGCCCCGATTCGCGTGCTTCGCGCAGAGCGAAATCAAGCGTCCGTCCGCGGCCGCGGACGGCACAAAGCATGGTTTCGCCATTGGCGCGAAACGTCGTTTCGGGCCAAGACAATTTTCCCGGAGCAAGGCGGTCTGATTTCATCCGTCGCTCTTGCACGAGCCCGCGCAGGATGAGACCGACGGCCAAAATTGTGACGGCGAAATAGCGCGCCCCCGGTTTGTCGATGAGAAGGGAACACTCGATCGCTGCCATGACCAGAAAAGTAGCGAACATCAGGGTGCGTTCGGGTGCCTTGATCGCGAGATGTCGATCTGTCGAGGTCGCGCCAAGGTTGGTCGCGATCGCACCGACGACGCCGACCGCGTAGAGATCCGCCAGGCCCGCCATGTCCTTGACGGCGATAACCAGAACGGCCGGTACGATCGCTGCGAGGATCATTCCGTAAGCGGGGACCCCCCAGCGGTTGAGCCGTTGAAAGAGCGAAGGCATCTCGCGATCGCGTGCCATCAGAAACTGGATAGCGATTAGATCGACGACCGCGGTGTTGCTGGCGGAAAGAAGAAGCAAGCCAAAGACGACGCTGACGATAATCGCAAAGATGTGGCCCAGGGTGGGCCCGAGCGCGTCGCCGACGAAGACCTCTCCCATGTAACGAAGCATGTAGTCGCGGACGCCGGCAGCATGAGGCGCGTTGACGTCGCCGTGAAGGATTTGAAGGCCGCCAAGAGCGTGCGCGGCCAGACCGAACAAAGCGGTGAAGAGACACACTTCCACCATTACCCAGAGGATCGCGGGGGTGGCGGTTTTCCGGACCGATGGGCGATCCTCCGTGCTCCCGGGATCGAGCCGCATGACTCCTGTGGCGTTGGCGATGGCCTCGACGCCAGAGAGAGCGAGGACGATGCCGACGAAGGCCTGCCAGTTGTGCATGACACTTCCGTGCAACGGCTGGAGCTGTCGGATCGCGATGCTCAGATGCGGCAGACAAAAAGCGCCGAGTACAATCACGACCAGCGCCGTCGGAACCGCAATGAGAAAGGCGAGGCCGCCTGTATGTTTCGGACCGAGCAGGTTGAGCAGGCCGATGGCCAGAATCGCCGCCGCCGCGAATCGCTCCGGATGTGCCAGGCCAAGATATTGGAAAGCGGAGAGCGCGCTGATCGCGGCCGTCACCAGATAATCCGCAATCAATAGAAATCCGCCGACGATCGAAATCACCTCCGAACGATGTCGCACGCTGGCGTAAACTCCCCCGCCATCGGGATAGAGCCGGCAGATAATGATGTAGTTGATTCCCACCAGCGCGGTGAGGATGCACATCGCAGCGATGAGCCAAAAAGAAGCGTAACCCGCGACCGCAAAGGCGAGACCGATGACGTAGGCTTTGCTCGTGCCCCAATCGCCATAAAGGATGGCGGCCGCGCGCGGGATGTCGACATTGCGCGGGCGCCTAACGTTGGTCGCAATCATGGACGACCCCGATTCAGGAAACGCTGTGCCGGACGGAAAGAGAGCGGGTGGCTCGTAGGAGAAACGTTCAGGTCACGTCGCGGCCGCGCGGGTTTTCGATGAACCACATCCAAAATGGCAGTGTTGGTTTTTCGGGTTGGTCCCAACCGTCGTCGCGGTCCAGATCAGGCGGAGCCGTGCGCGAGTTGTCGGTGGTCGGCGGGTTTGGCCGCGTCATTTCGCGCTCTCGGGTCTGTCCAACCACGATCGTTTGCATGAGCAAACGTGCCCCCGACGGCGCGTTGACCGTTAATTAAAATGCATCTTCCAAGTGCTAAAAGATTGTTAACGCCGGCGCTTTCGGCAAACGCGGGGTCGTCGGGGTCGACGCCCGCGGCTACAGATCTTCGGCGGATAAGCGATAGCCGATCCCGACTTCGGTCTTGATCAGGCTCGGGGAGTTCGCGTCGGCCTCGAGTTTTTTGCGGAGGTGGGTGACATAGACACGGAGATATTGCGCCTGACTCTCGGCCTTTTCGCCCCACACGGTTCGGAGCAGCTGCCGGTGGGTGACGACTTTCCCGGCATTCTGCACCAGCACGCGCAAGAGCGAATATTCGGTCGGGGTGAGTTTGATTTCCTTGCGGTCGAGTTTGACCTGGCGCGATGAAAAATCGACGCAGAGCGCGCCGGCCTTAAAGACCGGCTCGCCACTTTCTTTGAGCGAACGTCGCTGCGCCGCGCGCACTCGGGCGAGCAATTCAGCGGTGTCGAATGGTTTCGTCACGTAATCGTCCGCGCCGGCATCGAGCGCGGCGATTTTTTCGTCGGCCTCGTCGCGGACCGACAGAATCAAAACCGGGACATCGGACCACTCTCGCAGATGGCGCAGCACTTTGACGCCATCCATATCCGGCAAACCAAGGTCGAGGAGGACGATATCGGGCCGGCGGTAGGCGATTTCCTCGAGGCCAGCTTGTCCGGTCTCGGTCTCGAAGACCTCGTGATCCGCGCCCTCTAACGCGAGGCGCAGGAGCCGGCGGATCTGCTTCTCATCATCGATGATGACGGCGGTGCGAGTCAACTTCATGGCATCTGATTAACGTTTTGAGCGAAGTCCACGCGCAGCGCCGTCGATTTCATGGGGTCGCATCGACTTCGTTCGCGGCGGTCACGCGCACGGGCAGGCTGATGATGAAACGCGCGCCGCCCCCGTCGCGGTTTTCGGCCGTTAACTGGCCGCCGTGCGCCTCCACGAAACCGCGCGCGATCGACAGGCCGAGGCCGAGGCCACCGGTCTTGCGTCCGTCGCCACGGTAGAATTTTTCGAAAACACGACCGGCCGATTCTTCCGAAAGTCCCGGCCCTCGGTCGCTCACGCAAATCCGCAACCGGTCGGCTTCGTATTCCGCATCAATCTCAATCGGCGAGCGCGACGGAGTATGGCTGGCCGCGTTCGCGATCAGCTTCGCCACCGCCTGCTCGATCAAGGTGTGATCCATCAAGGCGAGGGGAATGTCGTCCGGCACATCCAGCCTAACGTCGCGCTCATCGAGCGACTCACGCTCACTCTCCACCGCCGATTGGAGCAACTCGCTCACATCACACCATTCCTGTTTCGGCCGGACGACGCCGCTTTCGAGGCGATTCATGTCGAGCAGATTGTTCACCACTCGATGCAGCCGCCGCGACCCATCGGAGATTTCGCCGGCCAGTTGTTTAAGCGTGGCGGCGTTTTGGACGTTAGGCGCGGCGCGCACCAGTTCCTGGCTGGCAGCGCCAATAGCGGCCAGCGGCGTCTTGAGTTCGTGCGAAACACAATCGAGCAAAGTCTTGCGCAGGCGCTCGGATTCCTGGGCCAGTTGGACTTGCGCGGCGAGATGCTCGCGGGCCTTCAGTTGTGCCGTGAGACTTCCGACCGCGAGCGCGATGATAAAGTAGGTCGCGAAGGTGAGCGCATCTTCAAATTTCGCGATGTGCAGGGTGAAGAGCGGCGGGATGAAAAGGAAATTCCAGGAGAGCGCACTCAACGCTGCCACCAACAGTACCGGTCCGCGATTGAGGACCATACCGGCCAGCAGCACGCCGAGGAGAAAAATGAGCGAAATAGGCCCATAGCCGATGAGCGGAGTGAGCAGCCAGCAGGCAACGATCAGTGCGGCGACGCCGGCTACCGCAACCGCATATTCCTTTAGCGGTGCGAATACAGGTGACACGGCACGGCCGTCGGCGGCCGCCCCAGCGATCAAATCCTTCGCTGAGAGCGGCCCAACATCCCGCGGACTGGAAGGTTCCAGCACGCGCACAGCGTAACGCCATCCGGGAGCGGGGGAAATGCCGGGTTCTCGATTTTAGTACCGTTTTAATTACTCCCGGATGACACCAGCGAATAAGTTTTGGATTGGGTGAATCCATGCCGTCGACTTTAATTCCCGCAATTCCAGAGACGGCCGCGCTCGCGCCGGCAGTCGAAAAACCGCCGGTGCTAAAGCGGCGGTTGGGTCTGCTTTGCCTGGCCAGCCTGGGGATTGTTTACGGCGATATCGGCACGAGCCCGCTTTACGCCCTCCGCGAGTGTTTTTACGGGGAACACTCGGTGCCGCCAAGCCCGGCCAATGTGCTCGGTGTGCTCTCCCTCATCGTCTGGTCGCTCTTGCTCATCATTTCGGTCAAGTACCTCATTCTCATCCTGCGCGCCGATAACCGGGGCGAAGGTGGTATTTTGGCGCTCGCCACGCTCGTCAGTGAAGTCGTGCGCCGAGGCAAATATTTGTTTCTACTCGGATTGTTCGGCGCCGCGCTGCTCTATGCCGACGGGATGATTACTCCCGCGATCTCTGTCCTCGGCGCGGTTGAGGGCTTGCATATCGCGACGCCGTTGTTCGATCCCTATGTGATTCCGTTTGCGGTCGTGATTTTGGTTGCGCTCTTTCTCTTCCAATCCCGCGGCACGACGGGCGTGGGCAAGGTTTTCGGCCCGGTCACGATCTTGTGGTTTTTGGCGATCAGCGTCCTCGGTGTTCACCAGATTCTGCGCGCACCCGGCGTATTAGCCGCGATCAATCCCTGGCATGGCGTCGGATTTTTCGTGAGCAATGGGCACCGCGGTTTTGTGGTTCTCGGCGCGGTCTTCCTCGTCGTCACCGGCGGCGAGGCCCTCTATGCGGATATCGGTCACTTCGGCACAATGCCGATTCGCCTGACCTGGTTCGCGGTCGTGCTGCCGGCCCTGGTCCTGAATTATTTTGGACAGGGCGCGCTTCTGCTCGTCCATCCAGCGGCGGCGGTGAATCCTTTTTATCACATGGCGCCCTCGTGGGCACTCTATCCGCTCGTTATCCTTGCCACGGCCGCGGCGGTGATTGCATCGCAGGCGATCATCAGCGGCGCATTTTCTCTCACCATGCAGGCGATTCAGCTCGGCTACAGCCCGCGCCTGAAAGTGAATTACACCTCCGCGCGTATTGTCGGCCAAATCTACGTCCCGGTGGTGAATTGGTTGTTGCTGCTCTCCTGCATCGGACTGGTGCTCGGCTTTCGCACCTCAAGTCGTCTCGCCGCCGCCTATGGCGTCGCGATTACGACCACCATGTTGATCACGACCATTCTGTTTTACGTGGTTGCGCGCCGCCGCTGGCATTGGCCCATGGCGCTGGCTCTGCCCGTTGCTGCGTTCTTCATCACGATCGACCTCGCGTTCTTTGGCGCCAACATGCTGAAGGTGGCGCATGGCGGCTGGTTCCCGCTCCTCGTTTCAACTGCGATTCTTTTCTTCATGCTGACCTGGAGGAAAGGGCGGCGCGTTCTGGGCGAACATTTGAATGACATTTGCGTTCCGCTCGACACCCTTCTGCCCGACCTCAGGAACCAGCGCATTCGCCGCGTTCCGGGTACAGCCATTTACATGTCGGGCAATCGTTGCGGAACGCCCCTCGCCCTCCTCCATAACCTGAAGCACAACAAAGTCGTCCACGAACAGGTGGTCCTGCTGACAGTGCGAACAGCGGAGGTCCCTTATCTGGCGAATGTGAAGGACCGGGTTGCGCTCGAAAAGCTGGAAGAAGGATTCTGGCGGGCGCAGATTCATTTTGGTTTTATGGAAAAGCCCGACGTGCCGGCCGCGCTCGCCCTCGCCAAGCACGGGCACCTCCGCTTCGATCCGATGCGCACGACATTCTTCATCGGTCGCGAAACCATCCTCGCAACGCGCAAGCTCGGTCTCTCGCCCTGGCGCGGATCCCTCTTCGCCTGGATGACGCGCAACGCCGGCGACGTGACCTCATATTTTTGCCTCCCGCCTAACGGCGTCGTGGAGCTCGGTGCGCGGGTTGAGGTGTAAGCGAGCGCTTGCCTCGTGCAGTGCGGCGCTGTTCAAGACGCTCGCGCGCGAACTCAGGTCGTCCTCAGATGCGCCAAAACCTCGATTTCAGCGGTCTGAGGGAACATGTCGAAGGGAGTCACGCTCTCGAGCTTGAAAGCCCGTCCAAGATCGGCCAGATCGCGTGCCAGCGTCGGGGGATTGCAGGAGACGTAAAGAAGTGTCGCCACGGGATGACGGCGGAGAATTTCCCGCACATCGGCGCCCAAACCGGTCGCCGGCGGATCGACGATCACTGTGGTGGTCTTTGCCTCTGCCTGCTGCAATTGCTCGGCGAGCTGGGCGACGAGGTCGCCGGCAAGGTAGGTTTCGGCCGGGGTCGCATTCGTTTGCGCGGCGGCGATGGCGTGGATGTCCCAATCGAGCCCGATAACACGCGCGAATTTTGGCAAAAGGCGTTTCGCGAAAAACCCTGCGCCGCAGTAGGCGTCGATCAAGAGTGACTCGTTAGGCAGAATGAGTCCGTCGATCGTGTCGGCGAGGTGGGTGGCGACAGCGTCATTGGTTTGTGAAAAGACGCGAGGACCGCTTTGCGCCCGTAATGTGTAATGGCCGTCGCGCGGGCGTCGGGCGCGGAGCGCAGCCAGTTGTTCGTTCACCGCCGGCGCCGCGATCGCGCAGCGCTCGATATCGATCAGGCGATGCGCGTCCTGGCGAAAAAATCCGATCATACCGTTTTCGGCATGCACCGTGATACGGTTGCGATATTCGTAATCGAGCGGTGAGGGGACGATCGGGCGCAAGGGCGGCTCAGGAAATTTTCCAATGCGTTGCAGCGCTTGTGCGACCTGGCGCGACTTCCAATGCAGTTGATGCTCGTAGCGCATGTGCTGGTAGCTGCAGCCACCGCAGCGGCCAAAGTAAGGGCAGGGCGGCGTGACGCGCTCCGCGGAAGGCTCCAGCACGGTCACGAGCTGTGCTTCGGCGAAAGATTTCTTCTCGCGCACAATCCGCGCCGTCACGCGCTCGCGCTCGATTGTGAATGGAACGAAGACCGCTTTGCCTCCGGTGCGCCCGACGCCTTTGCCGCCAAAAGCGACGTCGTCGATCGTTAGGTCCACTTCCCGCTCCATGTCCGAAGCTCGCAGAGCAACGCCACGTCGTCGATTCAGCAAGATCACTTGAAGAATCTGGAAACCAGGAAGCCAGGAAGGAGAAACCCGGAATATTTTCCCGGATTCGAAATTAGGTCGCTGCCAGACATGGCTCACAACAGCGGCTGCACGTTTTTCAAATCCGGATCGTTCTTCGCCAGCTCGCGGAAAGTTCCGTCCATGCGAAAGCTGGTTTCCAAGTTCCGGCGCGCGTCCTGCGCATAACCGAGAAGCGCCTCGTAACAGCCGAGATTGTAATAATAAATCGGTTCGCGCCGGAGCGCGGGCGGACCTTTCAAGAGCATCCCGCGCGCTTCTGCCGTGCGACCGAGCTGATTCAAACAAAAACCGGCGTGCAGAAATCCCGCGCCGCAATCCGGCGCGATGCGGCAAAGTTTGCGGCTGAGAGTCAAAGCGCGCTGCCAGGATTGGCGAATCATCAAGTGGTGCAGGCGCAACTGCAAAACTTCCGGGCGATCCTGCAGCGCCTTCGGAATGGCGTTGAGTTCCGCCAGGGATTCGCGATCCATGCCAAGTTCCGCGTAGCCGCAGGCGCTGCGCAATTGCCATTCGAGTCTCACGAGCCCCTAAAAAGCAAGTGCCGGGCCTAGGCCCGAAAAGGCCGCTTTTTGTGGTGTTTCAGGGCGCGACGAGAAGCGCTTCTAATTCCGTTAGGCGACGATCGAAGAGGCGCAGCGTGCTTTCTACCGGCGCGGGAGTGCGCATATCGACGCCCGCGGTTTGCAACGTTTCGAGCGGGAATTTTGAGCCGCCCGATTTCAGGAAACCGAGGTAAGCCTCAACTGCACCGGGCGCGCCCGCGAGCACGCGCTCGGCCAGCGCGATCGCGGCCGAAACGCCGGTCGCATATTTGTAAACGTAAAACGCATTATAGAAATGCGGGATGCGGAGACATTCCAGATCGAGCTCGGAATCGAGCGCCACCTCCGGACCGAAATAGGCTTCGAGCAACTTTCGATACTCGCTCTTGAAAACATCAAGTGTCAAAGCGGCGCCGCTTTCCTCCAGCGCGTGGATGATTTTCTCAAACTCGGCAAACATCGTTTGCCGGAAGAGCGTGCCGCGGATGTCGTCAATCTGGCGATTGATGATGTAGGCGCGCATCTTCGGATCGGTCGTGCGTTCGAGGAGATAGTGATTGAGCAGCTCTTCGTTGAACGTCGACGCCACCTCGGCCAGGAAAATTGGATAATTCGCGTCCTGGAAAAGCTGATTCCTTTGCGCGAACCAGGTGTGCATCGAATGACCGGCCTCGTGCGCGAGCGTGTAAACGTCGGAGAACACGTCGCGCTTGTAGTTCATCAGAATGTAGGGCGGCGCGCCATAACTCCCGGAAGAAAAAGCGCCGCTCCGTTTGCCCTTCGTTTCGTAGCGATCGCACCAACGGCCGCGCAGACCCGCGCCCAATGCCTCGACGTATTCCTCGCCTAACGGCGTCAGCGAAGCGAGCACATCGCTGATGGCTTCGTCGAAAGAGATGTCGGTCTCGATCTCAGCGACGAGGGGCACATAGGTGTCATAGACATGCAGTTCGTTCAGCCCCAGCACGCGTCGGCGCAGCTCGTAGTAACGAAATAGCGGCGCCAGATTTTGCCTGACGGATCCGATCAAGGCGTCGTAAACATCCGCCGGTATATCGTCCTTAAAGAGTGAAGCCTCGAGCGCGGAGGGAAAATTTCGCGCCCGCGCGCGGAAAACATCCGCTTTCACCGAATAGGAAAGATCGGTTGCGAGAGTGAACTGGTGGTCCTGAAACTCGGCGTAGAATTGGTGAAAAGCCCGTTTCCGCAGCGCGTGATCGCGCTTCACGAGAAATGCGCTGTAGGAACTTTGTGTGAGCGCGCGCTCTTCGCCCTTCTCATCCACGAGCACGCCGAATTTCATGTCGACATCCGTGAGCTGCCCGAAGGCATCGTCGTAGCCGTCGAGCGCCGCGCTTCCCAGGGCGAGAAGGCGCTCTTCTTTCTCGGAAAGAACATACGGCTTCATCCGGCGGATCTTGCGCAGGCTGATGTGCCATTGTTCGAGCACGGGATCAGTGAGAAACCGCGCGAACTCTTCGTCTGCGATCGCCTGGATTTCCGGCGCGACGAAGGAAGTGACCTCGCCGATGGTGGTAAGCAGATTTTGGAGTTGCCCCATGCGCGCGAGATACTCGGGATCGGCGCTGTTCTCCGCCAACTGGAGCGAGGCATAGTGATAGACACGCTCAATTTTCAGATCGAGCGCCTTTTCGAACTCCAACACCTCCGCCAGCGTCGCGGCCGATTCGCCGACCCGCCCCTTCCAATTCGTTAGGCGGGGATAGGTCGCCTGGATCCAGGCAAGATCCTCACCCCATTTATCGGCATCGAGAAAAAGGTGCGACAAATCCCACTTGTCCGTCTCGGGGATTTGGTCGCGGGTCGGTGTTTTTGTTTCGTCCATCGTGGCAAAATGCCGTCATCCCGCGCGAAGTCGAGGGACTGCGCGGGAAAGAGCTATCGGCCAACGGAATACTTGTTGCAGTGGTTCGCGCTTGAACCGAATGCACCGCCAACCAGTTGCCCATTGAATCTGCGCCCGTTCATTCCTCGCCGTGACGATCTGCGCCGCACCTTGCGTCTCGCGGCGCCGGTGGCCTTCGTGCAGGTCGGGGTCATGACGATGGGCGTGGTCGATATCATGATGGTGGGCCATTACTCGGGCGTGGCGCTGGCAGCGGTGGCGCTGGGCAATCTTTATTTTTTCGGCGCCATCATTTTCGGCTGGGGCGTAGTGATGGCGCTCGACCCGGTCATCGCCCAGGCCGTCGGGGCGGGGGATGACCTCGGTGTTAGCCGCGGACTCCAACGAGGGCTCATACTGGCCGTCGGACTCACGATTCTGGCGACCGCCGTCGTGCTCCCCGTGGAGACGATATTGCGCTGGCTGGGTCAGCCACCCGACGTCATTCCGGCCGCGGCGCTTTTCGCTCGAATCTCCATTCCCGGTATCTTCCCGCTCTTCGCTTTCCTGGTCCTACGGCAGACGTTGCAGGCGCAACACCGGATGCGTCCGGTTGTACTTACCATTATCGTCGCCAATCTCGTGAATGCCGGCCTCGACTGGGCCCTGATTTTTGGTCACCTCGGATTTTCGCGTGGGGGGGTCGGCGGCGCGGCCTGGGCAACGACCTTTAGCCGCTGGTTTATGGGGCTGACAATGCTCGGTGCTGGCTGGGGTGTCTTTCGCCCGCACGTTCGTCTTTTCCAATTCCGTGGATTCCAACTCGCCCCGCTCTGGCGAATGCTCGCTTTGGGCGGGCCGGTCGGTATTCATCTCCAAATCGAGTACAGCGCGTTCGCAGTGGTCGGACTGTTGATGGGTTGGCTTGGGACCGAACAGCTCGCTGGTCACCAGGTGGCGCTTAATCTCGCCGCGCTCAGTTTCACGGTGCCACTCGGGATCGGCGCGGCGGCAGCGGTGTTGGTCGGGAACGCGATCGGGCGGAATGATCCCGCTGGCGCGCGCCGGCATGCCGGAGCCGCTCTCGCCGGAGGCGCGGCTTTCATGACTCTAAGCGCGCTGGCCTTTATCACGATTCCGACGCAACTCGCCGCGCTTTACACCACCCAGGCCGGGGTTCTGATGATGGCGGCGCGGCTGATTCCTGTGGCCGGGATTTTCCAGGTCTTTGACGGATTGCAAGTGGTGGCCGGCGGCGTCCTGCGCGGCGCGGGCGATACCCGGGTGCCGATGGTGATTGGGCTGGTGGCGTTTTGGATTGTCATGATGCCGCTGTGCTATTTCCTCGGGTTCCACACCTCGCTCGGTGCGGTCGGTCTCTGGTACGGACTGGTCGTCGGGCTCGGCGCGGTCGCGATTCTGCTCCTGCTCCGCATTCATCACCGTTTCGGGCGGGATCTGCAGCGTTTGAATCTGGAGGAAAAGACCTGATTCGTTGATTCGTCCGGGACAACCTCCCCTAACGAAAACCGGCTTCGCCTTCCTTGTGCAGCTTCGGGCCCTTGGCAACTAGCTTTTCGCTGGCTTTGTCGATCGGAATGTTGGGACAATCGTCGATCCACGGCTGACTCTTCGACGCCGCCCAGTGCGCGGCGTTCCTCAGCACTTGCCTAACGACCGGGTTAAAATAAATCGGATAGATTTCGTGGCCGGGACCGAAGTAGAAAATATTGCCGTTGCCGCGTTTCCAGGTGCAACCGCTGCGAAAAACTTCGCCGCCTTCAAACCAGGAAAGGAAAAGGATTTCATCCGGCGCCGGAATCGCGAAAGGCTCGCCATACATTTCCGAGTTCTCGAGTTCAATAAAACGATCGATTCCGCGCGCGATCGGATGGCCGGGATTGCAAACCCAGAGCCGCTCGCGCTCCCCTGCTTCACGCCAGGTGAGCGAACAACTCGTCCCCATCAGGCGTTTGAAAACCTTCGAGTAATGGGCGGAATGAAGCACGATCAACCCCATTCCTTCCCAGACGCGGCTCAGGACGCGCTCGACGATCGCGTCCTCGACCTGTCCGTGCGCGGCGTGGCCCCACCAAAGAAGGACGTCGGTTTGGGCCAGTCCGCTTTTCGTTAGGCCGTGTTCAGCTTCCTGCAGGGTAGCCGTTCCGACCTCGAGGCCCGTGTCTTCGCGGAGACCTTCAGCGATGCAATTGTGCATCCCGTCAGGATATATTTGCGCCACGATTGGATTCTCGCGTTCATGGACGTTCTCGCCCCAGACAGTCACTCGGATTGGATCAGGCATGGCTGAAGAAAAAGTGCATCAGGAAAGCAGGCCGTAACGCAGCGCGCAAGCGCGCGGCCGGGCTTTCCCAGCAGGAAATTGAGCATGGCGAGGATGAAGCTTCTACCGACTGACGACCCTGATCTTGTGTTTCGCCACTGGCTGTTTCAGTATCGCCGGTCCCTTAAACCTTATGAAAACTTTGCAAATCGGCATGATCGGTCTCGGTCGCATGGGCGGAAACATGGCGCGGCGGCTTCTACGCGCCGGACATCAATGCGTCGGCTTTGATTTCTCGGCCGATAACGTCAATCAACTCATCGCCGAGGGCGGTGGGGGCGCGAATTCGCTCGAGGAATTGGTGCAGAAACTCACCGTCCCGCGTGCCGTCTGGGTGATGGTGCCGGCGGGCGATCCAACTGAGGAAACCGTTCTCAAGCTGGGAGAACTGCTTGCGCCCGGCGACACAATCATCGACGGCGGAAACTCGAATTTCCACGACGATGCCCGGCGGTCGAAAATTCTGGCCGAGAAAGGAATTCAATACATGGACGTGGGCACAAGCGGCGGGGTCTGGGGCCTGGAACGCGGCTATTGCCTCATGATCGGTGGACCGGAAGAAGCGTTCGTTAGGCTGGAGCCGATTTTCGAAACCCTGGCGCCGGGACCGAGCGGCATTCCGCCCAGCTCCGATGTGACCGCGAATACGACCGCGGCCAAGGGCTACCTGCTCTGCGGCCGCAGTGGCGCGGGACATTTCGTGAAGATGATTCACAACGGCATCGAATACGGATTGATGCAGGCCTACGCCGAGGGCTTCGACATTATCAAGAACGCGACCTGCAAGGATTTGCCGGAAGAAACGCGTTACAACATCGATCTGCGCGGCGTGGCCGAGTTGTGGCGGCGGGGCAGCGTCGTCACTTCGTGGTTGCTCGATTTGTCGTCGCTCGCCTTTAATGAGGACGTCGAGCTGAGCGGCTTCAGCGGTCACGTGGCGGATTCCGGCGAGGGCCGCTGGACAATCAAGGCGGCGCTCGATCAGGGCGTGCCCGCAGAGGTTTTGACGGCCGCGCTTTACACGCGGTTTCGTTCGCGCCAGATCCACACCTACGCGGAGAAAGTGCTCAGCGCGATGCGCAAAGGCTTTGGCGGCCACGTCGAAAAACCGCCCAAGGTGGAGCGATGAAATTTTTCCCCATCATCTTTGTCGCCTTCGCCGTGGCGACGCGCGCCCAATCTCCGTCGCCGACCGAATCGCCCGCGCCGACCCCGACCTCGCGCCTCGCGATCTGGCGCTGCGAATTGCCCGGCGGGACTTATGAGGTCGCGCTCCGGGCCATTGTTTCGGTCAGCGTGCACGAATACGTGGTCGATGGCGTTGCTCGCGTGAATGAAGTGAATGTCGATACGCAGGGCAACATGGCGGCGCGGTTTTATTACCTCGAGCCGACCGCAGCCAAGTCCCCGTTAGGCGTGGGGCAGTCGGCGATCGACCGGATCAGCGATCTGGCCAGGGAAGCCGGGCAACGTGTCGGGGCCGAAGAGGTCTGGCAACGGGTGGTGAAAAGTTATCCGACGACTACGCACGCGCACACGATCGAGTATCGAGTCGAGAGCGAGGATCAGCTCAAACAAATCTTTACCAGCGCGCAGGGCGCTTTTGAGTCAGGAAAAAGCGCGACCTACACTCCGCCGAGTCAGTGAGGGATCAGATCGAGCAGCGTCTTGGCGGCGTCCTGCAAGGTGTCGCCGGAATTTTTCAGTAGCTCACCCGCGGCGGCGGCGACGAGGCGTTTGGTCAGGTCTTCGTGCGGATGCGAGACGGGTCCCTTCAAGTGGACTGGCGTCCAGAAATAGCCGTCATGCGCCACGGTAAATACGCGACTCTGCGAGCCCGGCAACCATTGCAAGCTGCTTGCGGTCACCCCCACCTGAAGAACGCCATCGATCCTGTCGTTCGCTATCGTGGCGCTTCCTTCGACGCGCAGCAAGCCCTCGGATTCGAGGAGCAGGTTTTTTACCCTAACGAGTTCGGCGCTGCTCGTGAAGGAGAGTGAGCCGCGAGTCAGAGTCACGCGACGAAATTGCTCGGTCCTCGTAAAGGTCGCGATTTGATCGAGCAGCGGCAAAGCTTCGAGCTGGCCATCGACGAGCCGCAAATCGCCTTCGATTTGCAGATCGCCGTGCGGCAGCGGGGCGTTGACTTTGGTCGTGCCGGCGAGTTTCCCGTGCAGGCGAACCCGCCAATCCGGAGGGAGAAGTGGTGTGATATCGATCCGGTCGAGTTGCGCCTGCAAATTTGCCGCCCGCTTGAAATCGACTTCGCCGGCGACGTTGATGCGGCCGTCGCCGGCGCGCAGGACGCTTTCGTTCACGAAAAGCGACGCGCCGGTGTAACGCAGCTTAGCTGATTGGATTGTTAGGCTGGGCCAGCCGGTTTGCGTGAGCGTCCCGCTCGTGGCCGCGATCAGCCAGGCCCCTTGATTTGGAGTAAGCGTAAAGGCCGCCCTGGTGATGCTGCCGCTCGTCGCTTCGCTGCTCCCCCAGCGCCATGATGATTGCGCCACGTCGGCCCTGCGCAGATCGAGCTTCCACGAAGTATCTTTCTTCTTCGGCGGTCGAGATTGGGCAGGCGGAGTTTCCGGCGCCGAGCCCTCAGCAAATCGGATGTCGAGATTTTGCACGCTCAGCTCGTCGATTTCCCAGCGGTGCTCGAGGAGCCCGCGCCAGTTCACGACAGCGCGGATTTGATCGGCGCGCAGATCGGAGAAAAACGCCCGTTCTTTTCCCTGCGCGACAAAGCCATCGGAATGAAAAATGCCGTCGCTAAAATGCAGCGGCATGAAAGTGCCGTCGGCCTTCAGTTCGTGCGCGACCGCAGCCGCGATTTGATTGCGAAAACGGTCGCTCGAAAGGTACCAGCCCGCCCCGATCCGCGCGACCAGAGCGGCGAGGACGATCAGCCCGAGGAGAGAAAAAACGCTCCAGGCCGCGCGTCGCTGAAAATTTGTCATGACCCCTCGCAATGCTAACGCAGATGCGCCACGATCCAACCATCATGCTGGAATTGCGCGAAGTCAGTGTCGTTTCCCGCCGGGCGGCAGGAGAAGAGACGCGGCTCCTCGCGGCGCTCGACGCGCACTTCGCACCGGGGCAATTGCACGCCGTCGTCGGGCCGTCGGGATGTGGCAAGAGCACGCTCCTGAAAGTGATCGCGGGAGTGTGTCAGCCTAACGAGGGCAGCGTGCACTGGGCCGGGCGCGATCTGGACGAGCACGATCTTGCGCCGCACGAGATCGGGTACGTCCCGCAATTTGGAATTGCGTTCGATCTGCTCACCGTGGGCGAGAGTATTGAGACGGCTTTGCGTCTGCGCGTCGGCGGCTTGAGCGAAGAAGAACGAAACGCTCGCAGCCTGCATTTTTTGGCCGCAGCCGGGCTGAGCGAAATTGCGGAGCGTCGGGTGGGCATCCTTTCCGGCGGACAAAAGCGGCGCCTCGCGCTCGCGCTGGAGATGGTGCACGAGCCCCCCTTTCTCCTGTGCGATGAAGTGACGAGCGGCCTCGATCCGAAATCGGAGAGTGAAATCGTGCACCTCTTGCACAACCTCGCACGCGACGGCCGGACCGTGATTTCCGTGACGCACAGTCTGCGGCATCTCGAATTGCACGACACCGTCACGGTGCTTTACGAAGGCCGGCTGGTTTACCAGGCCGCCCCGGGCTCGTTAGGCGATTATTTTCAGATCGATAATCCGGAGCTGCTTTTTCCCACGTTGAGCACGCGCTCGGCCGACGAATGGCGAGAGCTTTGGCGGGTGTACACCCTGGGCTTGCCGAGGCGGGATTCTCCGGAGGGGCGCGCTCCCGCGCGTCCAGGTTCCGCAGAACGCGAGCCGACGCAATTTCACACCCCAAGCTTCGCCTCTCAATTCCTCACCCTTCTGAGTCGCCGCTGGACTTTGTTCCGACGCAATCGTGGGCAGCTCGCCCTCCAGGTCGCGCTCCTCTTTGGATTCCCCTGTCTCGTCGTGATTTTCGCCTGGAGCGGTTTGCCGCAAATTCAGAACCTGGCTGGCACTTCCTCCAACGCGCTTCAGGAACTGCTGCAAACAACCGCCTTTGCGCTTCGCTCCGTCCGGGTCGGGAGTCTCGTTTCGGGTTTGATCATGTTTCAGGTAATCCTGCTCACCCTTATGGGCTCGAATAACGCCGCGCGCGAGATCGCGGGCGAGCGGGCCATCTTTGAAAAGGAAAAATTCGCCGGGCTGCGTGCGGCCAGTTATGTCGCGAGCAAGGTCGCGTTCCTCAGCGTTCTGATCGGCGCGCAATCGCTCTGGATGGGATTCTTCGTGAGCATGATTTGCCGTTTCCCAGGCGATCTTTTCTCACAAGTAGTCATTCTCGGCCTAACGAATGCGGCCATGACCTTCGTTTGCCTTGCTATTTCCAGCATCAGCCGTTCGGCCGAAAACGCCTCGCTCCTCAGTGTCTATCTCGTCGGGTTGCAGTTGCCACTTTCCGGCGCGGTCCTGGCTTTGCCGCAATTTATCGGCCTCGCGACGCGGCCATTTATCGCCGCTTATTGGGGCTGGTCCGGCTACTGGCAGACGATGCGTGACACGCGCTTTTACGATTTTGTGCAGAGCATGAGCACGACTGAGCTGGTCGCGTTCGGCCTCTGTGCGTGGGTTTTGGGTATGCATATCGTCGGGGGAATCGTCGTCGCCTATCTGGGCGCACAAAACTCCCGCTGGGAGTAGGGGCGAGGTGCGTGTTCGCCGCGCGCGCGTTGCTTATCATCCCGACACGCCGCAGGACGGTGAAACTCAGGAACGCCCCCGTCGGCGACGATGATTGCAAATAAAATGTCGATGGCTACTCTGCGCGGATGGCCCGACGGGCAAGTTCTTCTGTTAATCCGTGGTGGATGGCGGGCGTGATTTTGCTCGTCGTGGCCGCGATGGTGGGCGGCTGGGTTTTTTACAAGAATGTCAGCGACCCTTATCGCACTCTCACCCCGCTGGACGTCTCCACCTATCTCGACAGCGCCGACAGTTTGCGCGGCAATGTTTATAAATTGACCGGCACCGTCGGGACGCAGCTTGCCTGGGCGCCGCGTGAGGGACGTTTGTATGCGGTGGAAGTGAATGAGCGCAACGACATCCTCGCGCTGCTCATCCCGGCGACTTTCAACAGCCTCAACATCCAAAAAGGGCAGCACTATTTTTTCAAAATTGAGGTCGGCGAGAAGGGGATTCTGCGCGTGCGCGATCTGCGCAAAGTATGAAGTCGCGCCTACTGCGTCTCGTCGCAATTCTCGCTCTTTGCCTTCCCGTTAGGGCAGGAGCTCAGGTGCCGGACGGGGCTCCCGCCGCATCACCGGTTGCTCCCGTAACGCAACCCGTCCCGACCAAGTCAGCCTCGCCACCGGCGTCAAAGTTTCTCGGCAACGACGTCCCGATTTTCGATCCCTCGAGCGAGGTCGTGAGCTGGGATGGCCACAACTGGAACCTGAACAACAACCGAATCTTCGAGGCGCGTTTCGAAAAATACTTGAACGCGCCCGCGGAAACGGATGCACAGGCGCAGGCCTACCAAAAAATTCTCGATACCATCCTGGCCCGGCTCGCGCCCGCCGAGACTTCCACTCCGCGCGTCGATGAAGCCTTTCGCCTTTTGGCGCGCGCTTCGAATTACGAGATCGACGCGCACCTCTGCGACGCGCTAGCCGACGCGGTTTACAGCGTCTGGCGCGCGCAGGATTCCAGCCAGCGCCTCGCCCAGGCCAATGTCGCCCTCGAGCAGGAGCGCAAGGCCAATGAATGGAATGCGCAGGTTGCCTCGCAGCAGACCAAGCTCGAGAGCGCGCCGCCTTCGAAGGACGCCAACGCCGCCGCCCAGTGGGCGAAGGAACAACAACTCGCCCGCGACATGGCGATGCAGCCCTACACCACGCGCCTGACGGAGATCGTGGCTGCGATCAAAGCGAATCAGGCGAAGAAAGAGTTGAGCGTTCTGGAAGCGAAAATCGAATTCCAGGCGCTTTTCGTGCAGCTATTTTTGCAACGTCGGTTTCAGCATGTCTTGATTGGCACCCGTTTCTATCGCGACATCTTCGGCAGCGGCGAAAGCAAACTCGAAGTCGGCAAGGACACGAAAGATCTCTTTGCCAAGAGCAGCGGCCTGCCGCCCACTGTCGGCACCCTCGATTCCCTCGCCCATGAAGCCATTCGCGACGTGCGCGAGAGCATCCAGTCGTTCCGGTTTCTCCTGCAAAAGAACGAGCTGCAAAGCGCTTCGAAACGACTGGCCGAAGCGTTTAGCGTGGGCGAGTTCCTGCCAGAAGTGCGGACCCTGCCGCGCGATGACAAACGCAAGGTGCTCGAGTTTTCGCAAAAGAATTATCAGCTCATTTCCGCGATCGAGGTGAAGGATTACGATCTCGCCGCGAAACTGGTGAAAGAATTGAACGGCATCGCGAAGGATCTCGATGATTCGAAGCCGCTGGCCGCGATCGAGACCGCGCGCACCGTCGCTGGCATGCACCTGGCCAAGGCGCGCAATGCCGCCGTCAGCGGCGACAAGACGACCCTCGAATCGGAGCTGAAAGAAGCGACCGAAATCTGGCCGCGTAATCCTGCGCTGGCCGACGTCTCCGGGCTTATTT